>Ga0310121_10000254_pt1 | contig 57788 bp, 32 predicted proteins | sample CB27_Tmax_986_MG_FD_203504 | JGI IMG/M metagenome (GOLD analysis project Ga0310121, IMG submission 203504) | Marine microbial communities from Western Arctic Ocean, Canada - CB27_Tmax_986 | ecosystem: Environmental > Aquatic > Marine > Oceanic | place: Canada: Western Arctic Ocean | collected... | reverse complement strand
ATCGCGTTGCCGTAGGCATCTTCTGCTGTGCCATGAACCTCGACCACATCGGAGACTTCGTATACGGACTTGGCGGGATTCAGATACAGGGAGAGTTTGTTGGCGGTTCCCGGAACGACTTCGAGGATCCCGTATTCGATTTGTTCGTCACCACGGCTGAGGAGATCACAACCCAACTCGTAAGAGCCGATTATGGTTCCGTAGACATTGGTTCCCTGTACACTCAGGCTGGTCTCGGACGTGAGCAGCTTGAAGTCCTGGGCTTCGTCTGTAACCAGGTTGCCAAACTTGTCGAAGGCCGCACAGAGCGCGGTCACGAACTGGCCCGCTGGGGCCGGACCGTCAAAGCTAAGTCCCGTAAAACTCGGGGCATCTGCATAGACGATCAGAGATGCGGGTATGGTCTGAACAGGTCGACCGTCGGTGTAGGCGCAGCCCACCTGGTAGTTTCCAGCGCGAATGGCTGAGATGGCGAGCCCGGTGACCGTATTGCCGTCTTGCGGCGAGATGGTGGCCACAGCATTGCCGATGGGAGTCTCGGTGCCGTTTCCAGCCACATGGTAACAAGTTACCGCTACGACTTCGCCCGCAATCACGGTGTTCTTAGAAAGCTTGGCTTTCAGGGTATCCTGGCCTGCGCCGGTTGACTGATTATTGCCGTTGCAGGCAAAGGCAGTCAGTAGGAGACCAAGTAGAAAAATGTGAATGCGATGCAGGTCCAGGCAGGAAGAGAAGCCTTTACGTCCGATCATAACTATCCTCGTAATAAAACTATCGCTCTCCCATAGCGCTCGCGGACCGAGTATTTTCAAAGAAATTTGAGGGCGGACCAATAACCAATTCATGTTCGCCTTTCAACCAAAATCCATCTTAGCCCCGTATTTATTGGGAAACCGGGGGTAACGGGTATGGTGCCGTTGTGTCGTCTACAGCGTAGAGGGCGAAACAGGATCAATTGACAGCGCAGGGAAAGCAGGTGATTCGTGACCTATGAAAACTCTGTGTCTCGCCCTCTTTATCGTCACCTTCAGCCTGGTGGTTTCGCCCATCCACCAGGCCTGGAGCCATACGGGTCCAGGCGCCGACCGGATAGTCCGCGGTGAGCCCACAAACCAGGTAATCAAAATCGATGGGCGCCTCGATGAAGAAACCTGGCAACAAGGCGAGCACTCTACCGATCTCGTGGAGCGCAAACCCAGGCTTCGTCAAACACCCCCCGTCCGGACCTATTTCAAGGTCCGCTTCGATCACGAAGCGCTCTACTTCGGGGTGTGGTGCGAAGAGGATAAGCCGGATCAGATTCGTGCCCGAACTCGTACTCGTGATTCGTTCTCCATCTTCAGCGACGACACCTTGAGCATCAAAATTGATCACGTCCACGACCATCGCACGACCCTGGGGTTCGCTGTAAATCTGGTGGGCGGGCGTATCGAATATCTCAGCGTGAACGAACAGAGTATGCGAACCGAATACGACGCGGTCTGGCAGGCCCGGGCGATGCGTTCCGAAAAGGGATGGACGGCGGAGTTCCGGATCCCTCTCGAGCCCCTCGGCATTGATCCCGGGCACCCCCCAGAGCGGATCGGGCTCAACATTACACGGGACCACGCCCGCCGTTCCGCCACCTACGACTGGGCCGTCATGGCGCCACCCCTGACGCCGGTAGCCGCCAGTCATTATGGTCATCTGCTTGGTCTTGCGGGGATCGCAACGCAGAAGCAACAAGCGAAGGGCGGGGGTCGACCAGTCCGCCTTCGTAAACCAGCGCTGTCCCCCTATGTGGTGGCCGGATTTGAGCGCCTCGAAGCGGGCGATGATACTCGCTTCCCCTGGGATATAGGAGTCGACGCCCATGCTCGTCTTGGAGCCCGCTGGCGAAGTGAACTTACCATCAACACCGACTTCGCCCAGGTGGAGGTGGACAATCGGGTGGTCAATCTCAGTCGATTCGGACTCTTTCTACCGGAAAAACGCGACTTCTTCCTACGAGACCACGAGCTGTTCAGCCTCGGCCGCCCCGAATCCGGACAACTTTTCCATAGCCGCCGTATCGGCCTACACCAGGGCAAACGGATCCCCATTGCCACGGGTATCAAACTGACGGGCACGCCCAGACCCGGTACACGGGTCGGCTTGTTGGAGGTTGTAACGCGGCCGGCCCACGGCCAACCCTGGACCTCCCATCTGGTTGGACGCCTCATGCACGAACTGGGTGGAGGCTCCAACGTCGGCTTCATGTTTACCGACCGACGCTCCCTTGAAACTCCCGGTGACAATAACCTGGTCCTGGGGATCGACGGCACATCCGTAAGCTCTCGATCTCCGCTTGTCTTCTCCTTCTTCGTGCTTTCGTCCTACACGGGTCCGGACGCGACCACCGCAACCCAGGAGGTCGATTCCAATGGCATATCACTCGCCACGGGCCGCTACGATAATTCCTTCGGGCTCGATCTGAAATGGCGCGGTGAGCTCATTCGCCCGCGCCTCGGTTACGCCGTATACGGCGACGACTTCCGGGCCGACCTGGGTTTCTTTCCACGCGTTGGCGTCCACCAGTCGACCGTCGGGCTGGAGATCGAGCCGCGCATAGAGAAGCATGGGATCGAGAAATTGACCTGGAATATATGGGCGGACACCTTCCTCAGCATCCAGAAAAGCGAGGTCCTCGACACCGTCCTGGGTTCTGAATTTGTTGTTCGGCTCGACGCTGGGTTCTCCATCCGCGCCTTCGGCGAGCTGGGGACGATCTCCGTCCTCGAAGAGTTCACCGTCGGGTCCAATACCACCATCGCAGCCGACAAATACCGGCTCCAGCGCGTGGGAGTGGGGTTCAACACTCCCTTCACCTGGGATGCATACATCGATATCAACGGACATATTCGAGACTATTTCGGCGGCCGGCTCACCGGTGGCTGGACCGGCCTCGTCCTCAAACCCTCCTCTCTACTCCGTCTGGAGCTGGGCGCCGAAGTCGGTCAGGTGGAATTCGAGGATAAGCGCCCCAATTTCTTATCCGCGATAGTCAATGGACGGCTCAATATCGGCTTCAGCCCGGATCTGGGTCTCGACCTGTACAGCGGCTACAACCACCTGCGTCACGAAACCCTGTTACAGGGCCGCCTTCGTTGGACCTATCGGCCTGGAAGCGACCTCTTTGTGGTCTACCAACATAATCTGGACGAAGACAGAACGTCCTTTCAATCGCTATTGTTCAAGGCCCAGATCTACTGGCAATAATCAGGACATAACGATGTGACGGATCCCCTGGTCTTCCAGCCAATCCCGGGCTCGCTCACGTTGGTCACCCTGGACCAGAAGATACTCTCCGTCCACCCGGACGCCACAACCGAGGGCTTTGCGCAGGGTCTTCGCCAGTGCCCCAAGGTCGCCCTGCATGCCTTCAATGCGGGTAACTGTCTTGCCACCATGCCCTTTGCGTTCCATTCGTAGAACCACCTTGCCCTTTGATTCCGGGCTCTCCTGGCTCTGGGGTGACGCCTCGGACGGTTCTTCAACGACCGCTCCCGCCGGGGCGTCGGGCAGATCGATGCCCTTGGCACGCAGCAGATCGCCGAGGGTGAAACCGCCCTCCTCCGTCAGCGGTATGCGTGTCTTTTTTGCCACATTGACCTCACCATAGCCCGAGACTCCAGAGTGCTTGAGCTTAGATGGTATTCCACCGATTGTCATTTGCCCGCCAAAGATGTAAACGTCGCCCGCGGTGCTTGATACCCCTTCGGAGAATATGGCCGAATGTACAGCGTAATGACCTGGAAAATCCTGGGTGTGAGCCTTTATCTGATCATCCTGATCGTGATCGGGATTGTGGCATCTCGGCGCATGAAGGACATCCGGGACTACTTTGCGGCCGGCAAGAAACTGGGATTTCTGGCGGTCGCCTTCTCGGCCCGCGCTACGGGCGAGTCTGCCTGGTTGCTCCTCGGCCTTACCGGCATGGGGGCCTTCTACGGGGTCCATGCGTTCTGGGTGGTCTTTGGAGAAGTTCTGGGTGTGGCCGGTGCCTGGCTCTTTCTCAGTCGACGCTTCAAACGGCTGACCGACGAGTACGACTCCATCACCATCCCCGATTATCTGGAGTCCCGATTCCGGGACACCTCCCATATCATCCGTATCGTGTCGGCCGTAGCCCTGTTGGTCTTCGTGACCATCTACGTAAGCGCCCAGATCGACGCCACCGGACAGGCCTTTGAGAGCTTTCTCAACTGGAACTATTTTGTCGGGGCCATCGTCGGGTTTGCGGTGGTCACTGTCTACATTACCAGCGGTGGTTTCCTGGCCGTAGCCTGGTCCGATGTCTTTCAGGGCAGCTTGATGCTGATTGGGCTCGTCTGTCTACCCATTGTCGGCCTGATTGAGATCGGCGGAGTATCGGAACTGGGCGATAAACTCCATTCCGTCGACCCCAATCTCTTATCCCTCGGGGGTAAGGATGGCTACAGCCTGATGGGCATTATGGGGATCTTGAGCCTGGCCCTCATCGGGCTCGGCTTTCTGGGATCACCGCAGATCTTCGTCCGCTTTCTGTCGATGAAATCGGAAGGTGAGATCACCAAAGGCGCCACCACCGCCATCGTCTGGACCCTCCTGGCGGACTCCGGTGCCGTCTTGATCGGTATGATCGGCCGCGCCCTGTACACCACAGCGAAAGATGCACCCGAAGCGATCCTGGGTGAGAGTTGTCAGAATGTTTTGTCCGTGTCGATGGATCTCCTGCCCGCTTTTGTCGTGGGCATTTATATCGCCATCGTATTGGCCGCCATCATGTCTACTGCAGATTCTCTATTGGTGCTGGCCTCCAGCGCCGTCGTTCGCGACTACTACCAGAAGGTGAAAAACCCCCATATTCCAGACGAAGCCCTGGTGAGCCATAGTCGCAAGGTCACTCTTATCCTGGCCCTGTCGGCCCTCGCCATCGCCATGGCAGTGGCAGTCATCTCTCCGAGTCGTTCGGTCTTCTGGTTCGTGATCTTCGGCTGGTCGGGGATCTCCGCCACCTTCTGTCCAGTGATCATCTTGTCCCTGTTCTGGTCCCGCTTAACCCTGCGGGGGGCCCTGGCTGCGATGATCACCGGCTTCTTCAGTGTCATCTTCTTCAAATTCATTGCACCGGATCTGCCCGCAGTGGGCGACCATCTGAGCAAGCTCAGCGAACTACCGCCCTCCTTCGCTCTGGCTGGTCTTATGGGCGTGGTCATAAGTGTTCTGGACAAGAGCGGCCTGGACCAGATCCGAAATGCATCGGACGATCTGGCGATGGCGAGTCGTAAGTAGGCTCACGTCATACGAAATCAGCCAGGACTGGAACCAACCGAAAGTACAGGTTAGTATGGGCCTCTACCTCGTGAGGACCCAGGAGTAGATCATGGCGGATCTGAGTATCAATGTGAACGGAATGAAGCTTCCGAACCCCTTTGTAATCGGTTCAGGACCTCCCGGAACCAACTACAAGACCATCGCCCGCTGTTTAAAGGTGGGTTGGGGCGGCGTTGTAGCTAAGACCGTCAGTCTAGAAGACACCGACGTCACCAACGTAGCTCCGCGCTACGGCAAACTGTGGACTCCAGACAAAGGCCATGTGGTGGGCTTTCAGAATATTGAGCTTATCTCGGATCGTCCCCTCTCGGCCTGGTTGGACGAGTTCAAGCGCTGCAAAGACGACTTCCCGGATGGGATCGTCATCGCCTCCATTATGGAGAGCTACAACCAGGACCGCTGGCAGGAACTCACCGGTGTGCTGGTAGAAACCGGCATCGACGGTTTCGAGCTCAACTTCTCCTGTCCCCATGGGCATCCCGAAGACAAGATGGGCGCGGCCATGGGCCAGAACCCGGCTATTGTGGAGGAAGTCACAAGCTGGGTAAAAGACGCCACGGAGCTGCCCGTCTGGGCCAAGATGACACCCAATATTCAGGACATTACGATCCCGGCCCGCGCGGCCGTCGCCGGTGGTGCCGATGGGATCTCGGCCATCAACACAATCCTGGCCGTAATCGGGGTCGACATGAAGACACTCCGCCCCATTCCAACGGTGGAAGGGTATTCCACGCCAGGCGGCTATAGCTACCAGGGCGTCAAACCCATCGCCCTTCGCATGGTACAAGAGTTGGCGACCGGCATTCCAGAGACCGAAATCTCCGGCATCGGTGGTGTTCTCACCGCCCAGGACGCCATCGAGTTCCTTCTACTGGGCTCTTCCACGGTCCAGGTCTGTACCGGCGCGATGCTCAAAGGGCACACCATGGTGCAGGAACTCATCGATGGCCTCCATGAGTTCATGGACGAACATGGTTTCGAGAATGTACGTGATTTTGTTGGGCATTCGCTTCAATACTTCACGACGCATCATGATCTGGTCGATCGCCAGAAAGAGTCACGAGTCAAAAAGGCGGGTATGCGCAACCGGGACACCGAATGGGGCGACGATCTGGCCTCAGTGACCACCTCGCTCACGACCAACGAATAGGTCCCAAAACCGGGGAGGCGTACCATGACGCACCGCGATCAGATCATCCAAAACCACCGCGACCACGTCTTTTTCTCCTGGGTCCCCCAGAAGAAAATGACCAATCCCATTGTCGTGGACCGCGCCAAGGGCGTGTACTTCTGGGACGTGGACGGAACCCGCTACATCGACTTTTCAAGCCAGTTGATGAATATGAATATCGGCCATGGTCACCCCAAGGTGATAGCGGCGGTAACCGAACAACTCAACCAACTGCAGTTTGCCTATCCGGGCACAGCCTCCCCCACCAAGGGACGGGCGGCCGCCAAGTTGGCCGAGATCGCGCCCGGTGATCTGAACAAGGTCCTGTTCACCCTGGGCGGCGCCGAAGCCATCGAAAACAGCATCAAGATCGCCCGCCAGTATACCGGGCGTCATAAGATCGTAACCCGCTATCGCAGCTACCATGGGGCCACCCTGGGGGCGGCCACCGCTGGTGGTGATCCCCGCCGCCTGGCCAATGAGCCCGGTATCAGCGGCATCGTACGGGTCCACGATCCCTACGCCTATCGCTGTCCCTTCGGTTATGCTCCGGAAGGTAATCCACAGGCCTATATCGACCATGTCATTCAGACCATCGAGTTTGAAGGCCCGGAGAATGTGGCGGCCATACTGATGGAATCGATAACCGGCTCCAGTGGCCTCATCATCCCCCCCGATGGCTATTGGCAGGCGATCCAGGAATACGCCCGCAAACACGGGATCCTGCTCATCTGCGACGAGGTGATGGCAGGCTTTGGTCGAACCGGAAAGATGTTTGGTATTGAACACTACGAAGGCGTGGTGCCCGACATCATGGCCCTGGCCAAGGGGCTTACCTGCGGCTATATACCCTTGGGGGCCGTGATCGTACGACAGCATATCGCCGACCATTTCGATAGCAATCCTCTGGTCTGCGGCCTGACCTATAGTGGCCATCCGGTCGGCTGCGCGGCGGCCCTCGCCACCATCGCAGTCTACGAAGAGGAAGGCCTGGTAGAGAATAGTCGCCGCATGGGCGAGATCATGGCCGGGCATCTCCAACGAATGAAGGATAGCCACCCCTCTGTAGGCGATGTACGCAGCATCGGTCTGTTCGGGGTCATCGAATGCGTGAAAAACCGCGAAACACGCGAGCCCTTAGCTCCCTGGAACGCCTCCCCCAAAGAGATGGGCCAGATGGCCAAGGTCGCCGCTCGCATCCGCGAGCTGGGTATGCATACCTTCGTACGCTGGAACTGGATCTTCACCGTACCCCCGCTCTGCATCACAGAAGCCGAGATGGAAGAAGGATTCTCCATCATCGACGATGCTTTGAACATCGCGGACGAGGGCTACAGAGACTGAGCTTCTATTGCTGTCGCCAGGCAATCAGCCCGCGTTCTTCGTCCGTTCCCGGCACGGTATTATCCAGGGTGAAGGCCAAAATAGCCCCCACCGACATGCCCGATTTACAGATCGCATAGGCCATCTGTCCGAACCAATTCCAGGTCTCTCCCAGCGCGAATCCGTTTGGATGCTGCTTACCCACATACTCCGGAACCACCAGGCCCATATACAGGGCAAATCCGATAATGAAGAGGTTTCGTGCGCTATTCAGATCCACAAACTGCAGATTGGATAGCCCCACCGCCGCGATCATCCCAAAAAGAGCGCAGAACATACCGCCCACAATGGGTTGTGGGATGGTGGTAAAGACGGCCCCGAACTTGGGAAAGAGCCCAAGAAAAATCATCATAATCGCCCCGGCCTGGACCACCCGGCGGGACGCCACCTTGGTCAGACCGATAGCACCAATATTCTCGCTATAGGAGGTGGTGCCGTTACCGGTTCCGAAGATACCCGCTATCACACAGCCGATACCCTCAAACATGATTCCCCGGTTCACCTGCTTCGCGTCCGGTGCTTTGGCGCCGGCCAGACGGGCACAAGCATAATAATCGCCAATACTCTCGATCATACTGGCCACGAAGCCGGCAAACATACCCACGATCGCCGCCATCCCAAAGGTGGGAGTCCCCCATGGGAACGGTGTGGGGATCCCCAACCAGTCGGAGTTGGCTACGTTGTCCCATTTTACCGCTCGGGCATCAGTCGGATCGGCCACATCGTAGATCCCCAGCTTGGTAAGGAGGATTGCCAGCCCCCATGCACAGCCAAGGGCCAATAGAATGGGATACATCTGAAACGCCCGCGCTTTGTTTCGAAGGTACTGGCTGAACAGGATAATCAATACAATGGTGATCGCCGCCAGACCCCAGTCTTTTCCGGCGAAGTGAGAACCCGCCCCGAAAAGAGAAATACCGATCAGGGTGATGGTGGGCGCGATCGTAATCGGGCCGATATACTTGAGCATTCGACCGGCGAGCCCCGTCATGCCAATGAGCGCCTCGGTCACGCCACCCACAATAATGGCTCCCTGCACATGGGTCATCTTCACTTCCCAACCACCACCTTGTAGATGGGCCATGGCACAGATGGCTATGGTTGGACCGATGAAAGAGAAGGTACCGCCCTGCACGATAGGCAGTCGATTTCCCCAGGTGGACTGAAGAATAGTACAGATTCCACTCACGAAGAACATGGTGGAGATTAACACCGCCAGCTCCAGAGGATCTGCAATATGAAAGCAGTATTCATTCAGAAACAGCGGAACCGCCACGGTAGAGCCGAGCATCGTCAGATAATGCTGCAGTCCCAGGGCAATCGTTTCCCCAATCGGCGGCTGATCGTCGATACCGTAGATGATCTCATTATTTGAAGACGTGCTCATGCCCTACTCCCCTGGTACCGCTTCGAATCGTCTAGTCTAGATCCAAGCTATCAGTACATGCTGGATGTGCGGCCTGCGCCCGTATAGTCGAAATATACGGTCTTGAGCTCCGTAAAGAACTCCATAGCCTCTTCGTTCATTTCACGGCCGCCGATCCCCGTCGACTTCATTCCGCCGAAGGGCATATGCGCCTCGCCACCCATGGTGGGCGAGTTCACATGGCAGATACCCGTTTCAATGCGATCGATATATTCGAATACGCAGGCATAGTCATTGGTGTACAGGCTGGAGCTCAGGCCGTACTTCACGCTATTGGCCACATCGATGGCTTCTTCGAAACTCTTCACTCGAATGACGCATAAGACCGGACCAAAGATCTCTTCCTGGGCGATTCGCGCGTTGGGTGAGACATGGTCGAATAGCGTAGGCTCGATAAAATAGCCTCCATCCAATCCATTATCCGTCATCCGTCGACCGCCCAATACCTGATTAGCCTCATCTCTGCCGATGGCCAGATATTCGAGAACACGCTCGAACTGGTCACGATCTACGCTCGGCCCCATGGTCGTAACCGGATCGAGGGGATCGCCCGCGACGATTCCCTTCATCTTTTCCGTGAGCATGGCCACAAATTCGTCGGCCACGTCTTCGTGCACGATGGCGCGGCTGGTCGCCGTACAGCGCTGTCCAGTCGAACCAAAGGCACCCTGGGCGGTGGCCTCGACGGCCAGCGGCAGGTCCGCATCGGCCAGCACAATGATCGGGTTTTTTCCGCCCATCTCGCATTGGACCCGGGCGCCGCGCTCGGCCCCCTCAGCATAGATCAGATGGCCGACCTCGTTGGAGCCGGTAAAGGAAATGGCGCGGACCCGGTCGTCGTTGACGATCGTATGTCCGACCACCTCGCCCAGACCATGCACCATATTGAGGACTCCCTTGGGAACTCCGGCGTCTACAAAGCATTGCACCACATCGCACGCCGTCTGGGGCGTGAGCTCGGATGGCTTCAGGACAACCGTATTGCCGGCAACCAATGCCGGCGCAATCTTCCAGGCCGGGATGGCTACCGGGAAGTTCCAGGGTGTGATCAACCCGACAACACCGAGAGGCTCACGGCGGGTATAGGCATAGTTTCGCGGCAGCTCGCTCTCACGGCTCACGCCCGAAAGTCGTCGCCCTTCACCACCCAGATATTCGAGGCAGTTGAGGGTTTTCATCAATTCACCCCGGGCTTCCTTGAAGATCTTTCCCTCTTCACGGCTTAGATGGCGAGCGATCTCCTCGACGCGCTCCTCCATGATCTTCCACGCTTTGAGAACGATGTCTCCACGTTTGGGAGCCGGAACCGCACGCCAAGCCTCGAAGGCCTTTTCCGCCGCATCGATGGCCTGATTCGTCTCGGCCACCGTCGATAACGGAATTTCACCCCAGCTATGCGAAAAATTAGCCGGATTGATATTCGGTAACGTCTCGGTCGCCTTGGAATCGACCCATTCACCGTTGATATAGTTCTTATAGACCAGGCCCATGGGATCAGCCCTCCACCAAATCGTCGTAACTATCGGGACGTCGATCCCGGAAGAACTGCCAGACATTTCGTACTTCGCGACATTGGTCGAAATCCAGATCGGCCACAACCAACTCGTCCTTGTCCCGGCTTGCCACCGTCACGAACTGACCTCGCGGATCGCAGAAATAACTCTGACCGTAGAACTCACCAATATTCCAGGGCTCTTCCATTCCAACCCGGTTGATGGCTCCGACAAAATACTGGTTCGCCACGGCGTGCGCCGGTTGTTCCAGCTTCCACAGGTATTCGGAGAGGCCCGCTACCGTGGCGGAAGGATTGAAGACGATCTCGGCGCCATTCAGTCCAAGTGCCCGCGCTCCCTCTGGGAAATGTCGATCGTAACAGATGTACACGCCGACTTTGCCGTAGCGCGTATCGAATACGGGATAACCGAGGTTTCCCGGCTTGAAGTAGAACTTCTCCCAGAAGCCCGGATTACAGTGGGGAATATGGTTCTTTCGGTATTTACCGAGGTAGGTACCGTCCGCATCGATCACCGCGGCCGTATTATAATATACACCCGGTAACTCTTCTTCGTAGATGGGCACAACAATGACCATCTTATGCTTGGCCGCCAGCTCCTGCATAAGACGAGTGGTATGACCATCCGGGATCGGTTCGGCAATATCGTACCACTTGATGGTTTGCTCGGCACAGAAGTACGGGCCCGTAAAGATTTCCTGCATACAGAGGATCTGTACACCTTGATCGGCGGCCTGCTGAATGAACGGAATATGCTTTTCGATCATGGCGTCGCGAATTGCCAGCACATCATTCGAGCTGGAAATTGCGTTCGAAGTCTGAATCAAACCACAACGGACTATACGTGCCATTTTGCACTCTCCTTAGCGGACTACGCAGCGGGAATTTCGGGTCGCAGATCTCCCACGAACCGGCCCCTGGTGTCAAGAATCGGGGCACGAATAGCCCCTGCTGGTCACGAAATCAGGCGCGGAGCCGGGCTCTATTTTTCCTCGCGCACCTGTGCGGCCAGATAATTTTCCAGGCCCATCTGGTCGATCTGATCGATCTGCGCCTCGATCCAATCCACATGGTCTTCTTCCGACCGAAGGATATCTTCCAATAAGGCCCGTGTTCCATTATCGCCCACAGACCGGCAATGTTTGATTCCCTCGTTCAGTCGCGGCAGTGCTTCCTCTTCCAGAGCCAGATCACTGCGCAACATCTCCTCTACATTCTCGCCAATCTGAATAGGACCCAGTCGTTGCACATTGGGTAGGCCACCCAGGTAGAGGACACGTTCCATCAACGATTCCGCATGGCGCATTTCGTCGATTGACTCTTTACGCACCTTCTTATGCAAACGGTCATAGCCCCAGTTGGCCAACATCTCCGAATGCAGGAAATACTGATTAATGGCAGTCAACTCACCGGTCAGGACGTCATTGAGAATCTCGACGACTTTCTTATCACCACGCACGATTGTCACCTCTGAAGAACATTGATTCAGGGGTTAATCTAACGCACGTTCCTCGCCTTGACAATGGGTTGCGCCCAGATCGCGCTGAGTACCCTCGCGCGCCCCGCAGCCATTGAGCAGACGTTGGATGGATTTCATGCACTGGCCACAGTTCTGACCCGCACCACACATACGCCCTACGGCCGCGACATTCCGCACACCACTGCCTACCAAGGCTTTCACCTCACGGTCTGACACACCTTCACAAAGACAGATAATCACGGCATCGGTTCCTGCTCGTTATTGATATTAGTTTTCAATATCGCTTTCAAAAAGTCAAGTGATTGCGAATTTTCTTATACCTATTTGTAGTTCGTTTCCCATGAATCAGTGGACGTCACTGCCGCGCTTCCATTGCCATTCCCTTTACGTGGCCGCAGTTTTCCTTTAATTTGGTTTGGCATCTTTTGATTTGTTGAACTGCATGCAGATTCAACTTGTTGGCGGTTACGAAGGTAATGCCGTATAGCTTGGCGTATTATCAGCAGGACGGAATCCTGGATGTAGATGATTAAGGGCGCTCAACAAAAACAGGCATTTCGACCTTTCGTGCCGGCCCTCCGTGGGCTGGTAGCGGAGAAGCTCAAAGCCCTGCTGGGACTTCCGTCTTCATTGCATCTGGATTGGGATCTCGTTGAGTATGGTCCAGAATCCGAACTCGGAACTGTACAAGCCACCATCCTGACCAATGACTCCCAGCCCTTCCGGCTGGAGTTTGGCGATATTTCGTCGGACCGCCCCGGCTGGGTCAGCGCCAGGGGGCTCCAGATTGGCTACCACAATCTGGAGGATGGTCGCGATCCGCTACAAGACCCCGAGTATGTGCCGTTTCTAACCGCCATCCGAAAGCGCTTTGAACAAATCATGTCGGCAGATAAACACCCGGTCCTGGAAGAATACCGAACCATTTTCCAGCAGTTTATACCCTACAGGGAAGTCAATGACTCCATGTATCGGCAACTGACACTCAATCCCCAATCAGGCCCCATGGGTACTCTACGATTGGGTTTCCGATGTAATCAGGACTGTTGGTTCTGTTGGCAGGGAAGAGACTGGCCCGATCCCCCACACGACTTCTACTTCCAATGGCTCGATCATATGGCCGCAGCCGGGGTACGGAATCTGGCAATAACCGGCGGGGAACCCACCATCCACAAATTGCTCCCCACCATTATTGAACGGGCAACGCAGACCCACGACATGATGGCCTCAATCCAGACCAATGCGATCAGACTGGCCAAACCGAACTACCTGGAAAAATTACGCGACGCGGGACTGCACCATGTTTTCGTGTCGCTTCATAGTGCCGATCCAGAAACCTCTAATCGAATGATGAGAGCCCCTGGCACGTTCCGTCGCACCGTTCAGGGAACGGAAGCCTGCCTGGAAGCTGGTATTCCGGTACATCTGAATACGGTTATAGAGCACGCCAATTTCAAGGGGCTCCCCGATCACGCCCGAATGGTCGTAGAACGATTTGTAGAGGCCTACCCGGCCAATCCGGTCGTAAAGATGGTCTATTCGCATCCTAGCAAATATTACGATGCATCGATGTCGGCTCGAGCGATCGTTCCCCTGGATGAACTTCGGCCCTACCTCGTCGAAGCAATTCGAATTCTTCAGAAGACCAATATCGAAATCGACGTTACGGGCTCCTGCGGGTTCCCGCCCTGTATCTTTCACGAAGCACCCGATCTCATCTCCTGGGTGGACCGGGACGAATTTGATGGGCAGGATCTGTCGGGCCGCTATTATGGCGACGCCTGCCAGGAATGCGCCGGAAAGAGCAAGTGCCTGGGTATCCGCAAAGAATACGCGGATAAATACGGCGAACGGGGAATTGAGCCCTTTGATCCTCCAGGTCTCCCCCGTAAATTGCGGAAAATCGGCCGGGCCGCGAGCTGAGCCAGATACCGTACTGATACCCGAATGGAGCGGTCCTGCACGTCGTTTGAAAACCACGTTTGAGGCCCATCCACAGAGGTGGTATTATCGTCCTCCAAATTCCAATTATGGGAGGAGCTATGCGATCACGTTTTCTTCAAGTTCTCGGAGCCGCCCTATTAGCCCTGGGTTTGATTTCCTTCTCTACGAGCACCTACGCAGCCGACTGCTTCATGTGTGCCAAGGACAGCTCTGGAAGCTGTGCTGGGGCCGACCAATGCCAGGGAGAGAGGGCCGACTGCCGTAAGGCTGGATGTAAAATCACAGGTACCCGATCCTGCTCAACAGCTGGAAACGTAAAGACCTGTAAGGCAGATGTCTTCGGCTATGACACTCCACAAGAACTGGATATCACCGATACATTCCGTTCACTATGGCCAACACTTATTCGCTGATTCCGGTCATCGACTATCTACGAAGAAAGCCCGGGCCCGTTCCCGGGCTTTTTTTTAGGGACGAACGTTTCTCATGCTGAAGTTTCGCGCGCCTGGAGAACATCTCCGCCTCACTGCCCTCCTGGCACGAGCCTGGCCCCATGTGAGCCAGCGCCAGATAACCACCACCCTTCGACAACGAGGGATCAAGGTGGGCGGACGTCATGTGCAAGATGCGAATATGCGTATCCCGCCAGGCTCTCTTATTACCGTCACGGCCCAGCCCGGCGAAGTATCACAGACACGAACGCCCCCAGTCCTCGTGGAGAGCACGGAAAACCATGCGGCATTCCGAATTCCTCTCAACCTGGAAACTTTCACCTTCACCGAAGAGGAAATCCAGGAACTTCTCGAACCCCATTCTCTCGACCTGGCCACGGCCAATTATTCTACCCTTCAGCCCAGCACTGGTGCAGCGGGGCTAATACTGGTTTCCAAATCGGAATCAACCGCCACATACCGGGCGATCGTCCCGCATCTGCCGTATAGCAACGGCGTCCTTCAAGCCGATGGGACCAAGAAGAGCACCGCCGTCCACTTTCGCGTCCTATCCAACCGGGATCAACTGACGGAGGTCGAACTGCAGTGTACAGCTTCGGGCTACGAATCTATCCGTACCCAGCTGGCCAGAGCCGGATATCCAGTGCTCGGAGACGCCCAACACGGTGGAATCATGGTGGATGGCGGTTTACGTCTCTGGCTCTATCAAGCAGAGAGTTCCTCAGTAAATCTGACCCTGGACCCACCCGATTCCTTCTGGCCGAACGAGCCGGTGTTCATGGTGGATGGTCAGGAGAGCTTCCAGGTCTCAAACGCCACGCAACGGATCTTGAAACAAGGGCATCCATGGATCTTAAAAGACGACGATACAAGTGATACTGGACGCTTTCCTATCGGAAGCCAGGTCCAGGTACTATGCGGCGATACACCCCTTGGATACGCCCATATCGAAGGGCCAAATAAGCTGGTTGCGAGGCTCTGGTCAACCAAGACGGAACTCCCCCAGCCTTCCGTCGAGGAGCGGGTATCGAACGCCATCGAAAAGCGAAAACCCCTCTTTGAATCCAGCAACGGCGACAAACCTACCGATGCCTTTCGACTAATCCACGGTGAAGCGGACGGTTTCGGAGGGCTGTTCATCGACCGGCTTGGGCCCGTCCTACGCGTTTTAGTCGCTGGAGGCGCATGCCTCGGTTTTAAGGATCGGGCTATCAATGAACTACGACAGCAGCTCGGCGAGGTTCTGGGACACGAGCCGACCGTCATCGAGGTAATGCACCTTCGCCCGCGTCCACAGGGAGACGTGCAATGTGTACAACATACGGCTGGCCCCCTTTCCGATGATGTAGCTTCCGACCGTCTTCTGGTGCAGGAAAATGGTCTCAGCTATCGGGTACGGACCGGACTGACAACACCCAACAAGGCGGTCCCCGGGGTAGGCCTGTTCATGGATCAACGGGTAAATCGGGAGCGACTCGTCAGGCTCTGCCCAGGACGACCCCGATGGTTGAACCTATTTTGTCATACCGGCGCCTTTTCAGTGGCTCTTCTGCATGCCGGGGTCGAACATATAACCAGTGTTGATCTATCGGCACCGTACCTGCACTGGCTGAACGACAACCTGGCATTGAACGGCCTGACCGATCGGGATCATGTCACCAGAAAAAGCGATGCACGTAGATTTCTTGAGCGTCTCAACGCGGAGGAACGCTTTGATGGCATCATTCTTGACCCGCCTACAGCCGCGGCATCCGGCCGTCGTTTCTGGTCCGTCAAACGGGATGTGGGTGCGCTCATCGAAGCCGTATTGGCTCGTTTGAGTCCCGGTGGTGTATTGCTCGTAACCCGGAATGACCGTCGGGCACGCGGCTCGCTGGATCCCATTCTCCGGGACGCTGCTAACAGCCAGGGCATTGCCATCAAATCCATCAAATCGGCAGGCCCATCGCCGGATTTCCCGTCGATGCCAGGCTTCCCCGAGGGCGATGCCGTTACCGGATCTCTACTGATTCGCAGTTAAGAGGCCTGTCGCGGACAGGTCAATGCCGCAACGGCCAGAGCAGCAATGCCAACCAGCCCGGTCACTCCGATGGTTTTGACCACCGCAACCGATAGTTCAGTTTGTTCGATAATATCCAATAGATGAAGATTACAAAGGATACAAACCGCAATAATCATCAACAGAATCGTAATTTTCAGTACAGCAGAAAGACGTGATTTCAAAATGGGCTCCAAGGTCAACTCGACGACACATAATCAACACAGGCCTATGCGTTGTATGGAACGAATGGACACTATACAGATATTCCCTCGGCGGATCCGCTGGGCCATGGAAAATAGTCTGGACGTGCCCCCCGAAAGAGTCGACTATCCAACAGTGGTCATAAGGAGGGCCCAGAAGTGACAGCTACAACACCCCCGGAAGAGCAACGGAGCTGCCTTCTCTGGTTGCGGGATGCTTGGGCCCGCATCAACCATACCGATCTCTCGAACGCCCTGAAACCACCGGTCTTTTCTCTGGATCCGGGCCGCCATCGCCTGGGTCATTGGAACGCCCAGACCCGAACTCTGGGGATCAGTCTGCATCATATCCGTACGGCCACGGCCCTCGAAGTCGAACAGACCCTACGCCACGAAATGGCCCATCAATTCGTGAGCGAAGGCTTCGGCGCGGAATATGCAAAACCCCACGGGGCCCTGTTCCGCAAGGCCTGTAGTTATCTTGGAGTCGACTCACCGGCCGCGACTTCGAGCGCAGGCAACCGGGCCGTGGAGCGAGTACAGAAACTCCTTCGGCTGTCCAACTCGTCCAATCGAAATGAGGCCGAAACCGCCATGGCGAACGCCTTTCGGCTGATGTTGAAACATAATATCTCCCAGGATGAGGTCGCAGCCCCGGACAAATATGGCTTTCAGATCCTGGGCCCCGGGCTTGGACGGATCCCACTTGAGCATAAGCTGATCGCCTCGATCTTGCAGGAGTTCTTCTTTGTCCAATGTATCTGGGTTTCCACCGATATACCGTCCACCCGGCGCCAGGTTCGGGTTCTTGAGGCTCTAGGACGCCAGGAGAATCTGAAACTGGCCGGTTATACCCACGAGTACCTCCATCGTGTTCTCGACGAACTGTGGGCCGATTACCGTCGAAATTCGGGTAAGATGGGCCGTTCGGCGCGAAAACAGTTCCGAGTGGGTGTTCTAATGGGCTTCCGAGAGCGGCTCCGCCAGCAAAAAGTGAAGCAGCAGGAACGCGGCCTGGTCTGGCTGGGTGATCGCGGGCTCTCCGATTTTCTACGAACACGCCATCCGCAATGCTATCGCATGCGCTCTGCGGGCTACCGGACTGGCCGTGCACATAGCGACGGATTGGAAAAAGGACGCAAGTTGCAGATCCGGCCGGGACTCACGGATCCCCCCAAAACACGGGGCCTTAGACTGCCCACGGGATCCCAATCCAGTGGAATTTGCTAGAATATGGTCGGATTTCCCGCTCAGCTCCCATCCGGTGGTTCGAATTCTTTGAACGACTAGTTTGAACAATGAACTTGAATCCAAGCGCAAGGAAGAGTAAACCGGGTCTTCACTTAAGGAGATAGCTCCCATGACGCTCACTGTTCACGACGGCATTCCTTCTACTGATTACAAAGTCGCGGATCTCTCCCTGGCCGACTGGGGCCGCAAAGAGATCACACTTGCCGAGGTTGAAATGCCCGGCCTGATGGCCTGCCGAAATGAATATGGGGCCGCCCAACCGTTGGCGGGTGCACGCATCATGGGATCCCTCCATATGACGATACAGACGGCGGTCTTGATTGAGAGTCTTCAAGAGCTCGGCGCGGATGTGCGCTGGTGTTCCTGCAATATCTTCAGCACCCAGGATCACGCCGCAGCAGCCATCGCAAGAGCTGGCAGCTCGGCCGTCTTCGCCTGGAAGGGTGAAAGCCTTGAGGAATACTGGTGGTGCACAAATCAGGCGCTTACCTGGCCGGATGGGGACGGTCCCGACATCCTCGTCGACGATGGTGGAGACGCCACTCTCCTCATTCACGAGGGATTTGCGGCCGAAAACGCCTTTGCGAAGGACGGGAGCCTGCCCGATCCCGATTCGACCGACAACCCTGAATTCAAGATCATCCTGGCCCTCATCCGTGACGGGCTCCAGGAGGATCCGACTCGTTGGCATCGCATGGCAGAACGTCTTGTGGGCGTTAGCGAAGAGACCACGACCGGTGTACACCGCCTCTACGAAATGGAACGCGATGGCACTTTGTTGTTCCCGGCCATCAACGTCAACGATTCGGTGACCAAGTCCAAGTTCGACAATGTATATGGCTGCCGCCATTCCCTTCCCGACGGTATCATGCGCGCTACGGACGTTATGATCGCAGGAAAAACCGTCGTCATCTGCGGTTACGGAGATGTGGGTAAGGGATGCGCCCAGGCCATGAAGGCAAATGGAGCCCGCGTTCTGGTAACGGAAATCGACCCGATCTGTGCGCTCCAGGCCTGTATGGAAGGCTTCAGTGTCGTTGTCCTGGAAGATGTTCTGGCCCAGGCCGATATCTTCGTGACCACTACAGGAAACCGCGACATCATCATGAAACACCATATGGCGCAGATGAAGAATAACGCCATCGTGGGCAACATCGGGCATTTCGATAATGAGATCGATATGGCCGGTCTGCAGAATGATCCCGCCATCCAGGGTGAAAACATCAAGCCGCAAGTGGATCGTTTCGTCTTCCCCGATGGGCACGGCGTCATCATCCTTGCGGAGGGCCGACTCCTGAACCTGGGCTGTGCTACTGGTCACCCGAGCTTTGTTATGTCCAATAGCTTTACCAATCAGGTCATCGCGCAGCTGGAACTCTGGACCGAGCGAGCCAGCGAGAAATACGAGAAAAAGGTCTACGTGCTTCCCAAGGAGCTCGACGAAAAAGTGGCTCGTCTCCATCTGGACAAGTTGGGAGCCAAACTTACCAAACTCCGTCCAGACCAGGCCGACTACATTGGTGTTTCCGTGGACGGTCCGTTCAAACCCGATAGCTACCGCTACTGAGAACAGCCTGACAGGTTTTGCATGGGGCCGGACACGACCGCCAGACTTCCGTCACGATTGAACCAGGATGATTCCGTTCTGGTGGTGATCGATGTGCAGGAAAAGCTTATGGCGGCCATGAAGCGGTCTGTCGCCGAACAGACGATCGACAATACCTGCCTTCTGACACGGTCTGCACGACTACTGAATATTCCCATCCTGGTTACGGAGCAGTACCCCAAAGGCCTGGGATTGACGATGGGTTCCATAATCGATGACGCCGGCGAACCCTGGGGTCCCATCGAAAAGCTCGAGTTCTCGTGCCTGGATGCCCCAGCCTTCGCGGACAGACTCAAAGCCCTACAACGCACCCAGTTGGTCCTATGTGGCGCCGAAGCCCATGTCTGCGTCCTTCAAACCGCCCACCAGGCCCTGGAACAAGGTTATCAAGTCACGGTGGTCGCCGATGCCATTGCAAGCCGTACGAAGGCAAATTTCCGCCTCGCACAAGACGACCTCCGGGCCGCAGGTTGCCGTGTCCTACCCATCGAATCGGTCCTTTTTGAATGGTTACGACGCGCTGGCGGCGAAGCCTTCAAAGAGATCAGCCGAAGTATTCGCTAGAGGCCCCTGGGATCGGTCAGCTTACCGGTTACGGCGCTTGCAGCGGCGACAGCCGGTGATACCAGATAGACGGGTCCGGGAGCCCCCATACGCCGATTAAAATTCCGGTTGGTGGTGCTGGCCGTGGTCTCCCCGTCACGAGGAATACCGGGTCCATTTCCAATACAGGATCCGCATCCCGGCAAGGTCACGACGCAGCCGGCGGACTTGAAGATATCAATATAGCCCGCCTCGTCTGCCTCATGCAGGACATCCGCACTCGACGGGGTCACTGTAACGCGAACGTTGGGTGCCAGAGGATGTTCATTCAAGATTTCGGCGGCCGCTTGAAGATCGGAAAAGGAGCCACCAGTACAGGATGCAATCACGACGTTATGGATCGGAACGTCTCCGACCTCATCCAATGGCTGACGATTTCGCGAATCACCGGGCGTTGCGACCGTCATCGGTATATCTTCCATCCGTACGATGATTTCATGCGCGTACTCCGCACCCGCATCCGGATAGACCAGATTGTCGCTCACATCGACACCACGCCGGTCGGCCAGGAATTTCACAACCGCATCACAGGGCTCCAACACGCCGGTCATAAGACCGCCTTCTACGGTCATATTCGTCAAGACGGACAACTCGTCCACATTCCACTGTTCGAGCCCGGAACCACCAAACTGAATCACACAGGTATCCGTTGGGCTCTCACGCCATTGTTCCTCGCGGAAGTAGGGATCACCAATGAGATTTAGGATCAAATCCTTGGGGGAGATATAACCCTGCGCATCCCCTTCCACGACCACTCGAACCACTTTGGGTACGGTGACCGGGATCAGTCCGGTCCGTAAAGCAAAGGACATCGCAGTGGAACCCACTCCGAATGCAAAGGTATTCAATACGCCAGCTGTTGGCGTATGGCTGTCTGTAAGAACCACGATGGTTCCGGGCAGCGCATAATACTCAACTACCAGTCGATGACATACACCAGCCGGATGCTCGCGTCCGGGACCGTGGAGGCGAAGGCCATATTTGGCGCTGACTTCAACCATCTCCTCTGCAAGTCTCGTAGCGGGAGCAAGCCTCGACTCGCGCACATTCGCAGGAACCGCATCGTGCCCAAGAAGTACGAAGTGATCTTCAAAGGCAGCCACCAGTTCCGGCGAATCGACCGGAACATCACCCCACTCCTGCTCGTATAGAGCCATGACCATGCCGGCGGTATATTCATGAACACCGCGAAAGCCGGCTCGGCAGAACACCTGCATCCCAGGATCAACGCGCGAGACGCCTTCCGCTCGATTGCTCCCAGTCCAGGTGTTTTTCGCGATTATTTTTTCCACACAGTTCAAGGGACGAGACGATAGATCCGTTGCGTACGGTGGACCTTCAGTCCCGTCGAGCAGAGCCGAGCCATACTGAAGAAGGCCTCCACTCCGCGCCACGGCTTGAAAAAATGGTGGCAGGGCATCATGAAACTCGCTGGGAGCGATATCTTCGTTGGCCTTGAGTCGATCCAGGACCGACATATCCGTTGTAAAGGGGACTCCAGCGTACACCATATTTTCTTGGAATATGCGCTGGAAGCTCTGGGCAATAATCAGCTCAATTCCGGCTCCCTGATGTGCGACGACTGCCGCCTCACGAGAAGAGCCCGTTCCATAGGCGTCCCCGCCAACCACGACCTGGAAGCCACCGCTCTTTACATCCTTCTCCCGAATGATTTCTCGAAAGTTCTCCAGGAAGTACGGACCCAGCACGTCAGGCGTATACCCTCGGGTACAGGCCTGCCCACTGATCATATCATCTGTGTTCACCCCAAAGGCCAGATCCGGTACATCCGCCAGGTCCCCACCATCCAACTGATCACGAATCTGATCGTTGTCATCGCTGAGGTAGAGGATGCGGCCATGAAGTCTCAAATCATATTCCTGTACAGGGGAAATGAGCGGCAAGCTGGTCGGTCAGCCTAGAACAAGCGTACCCAGCACACAAGCTCTTTATACATCGCTCCCCTTGCTTTTTGAAAGTAAGAACGGGAGATATTCTTTTTTGTGCCCAGAATTTCCAGGAGGAGTGGCGGGCCCCGAAAAAGTCGTGTACATGAACCGCGATTGCCCACAATATTGATCGTAGCACCTTGAGGGAAAATGTCCGACCCGGTTCCAGTCACTGTTATTTCCGGTTTCCTCGGTAGTGGTAAAACGACGTTGCTCAACCGGCTATTGCACGAAGATCATGGCTTTCGAGTCGCAGTGATCGTGAATGAATTTGGGGCTGTCGGCATCGACGGTAGCGTAGTGACGGGCGGAGAACAGTTCGTGGAATTAGACAACGGCTGCATCTGTTGCGCCTTGAACAAAGAGCTTGAAGTATTAGCTACAAACCTACTTGATAACAAACAGATAACCCATGTTGTCATTGAGACGACCGGGCTGGCCGATCCACTTCCCGTCGCATGGACCTTTGTGCGAAACGAGCTCGGTGATCGATATCGAATTGACGCATTGGTCACGGTTGTCGATGGGGCCAATATTGAAGACTCGGTCAAACAATCCCCCATGGCCGCGCTCCAGATCGAACGCGCGGACATCCTGGTCTTGAATAAGATGGACCTGGTAGACGACGAGGGACAGCAGGCCATCGAGAGGATCAAAGGGATCAACTCTCACGCAGCTATACTCCCGGCCCGTTTTGGGATCCTGCCCTGGTCCCTCATATTGGCACCGAATCTGCCCCCTCGTTCCTGGACCGAGCTGGAAGAAGGCCAGATATCCGAGCATCCAACCTTTGATACCTGGTGCTTTGAGACCCAGTGTATCTTTGACGACGAACGGTTGGAGGATTTCCTATATGCCTTGCCCTCCACCATTCTACGAACAAAGGGGCTTGTTCGCACCGATGAACTGCCCGGCTGGCAACTGGTCAACGTCGTCTCCGGTCGGGTGGATATACGCCCTATTGAACCGGGCCGATCCCCTACCGGGCATGTGCTGGTCTTCATTGGGACCGAGCTGGATCCCGTCCAGCTGGAACGAGACTGCCATCAGTTGTTGAAATAGCCGTTGACCAGCCCTAGTTGGGCGTCTTGAAATTCCAGGTCACTTCAAAGGTCTGGCTCGAAGTCGAATCATCAAAAGCCAAAGCCTGCGTCAGTTCAAAGACACATTCGCCCAATTCCTGGTCCATGGTTGAATTATCCAGGACCATTGTGTTCATCACGGAACCGGATGGCTCGACAGAAAATTCCAGGGTTATGCTTCCAGTTGTGGTTCCGCGTCGGCCCAGCGCCGCGTAGTAGCATTCCTTGATGGGGCGGATAATAGTGCCCAGACCGGGCTGGACCCACTTTACACCCTCGGCGGATCCTTGCAGGGTCGCAACCGATCCCAGCGAGACACTACCGCGCATGCCCGGGCTTTTCTCCCGATCTTTCCAGTACGTCTTCACTTCAGTGTCCGACATCAACCCCATTCTTCGCCATTTGCGCTCTAGTCGGCCGTCTTTTTTTTTTTCCAGTTGTCCTGTTTTCCCATGAATTTGCTGCCATAGGAAAAGACTCTCATGGTTGAAGTGGTTCACTACACTCGACGCCAGAACCGCATCCTTGCATCCGTGCGCCAATTCCGGCACCGACTGGGCCCCATTCCGTCGCGGTGGCGGGTCGGTCTCGAAGCGAACTGAGATGGCACAATCTTCGGGTTGGTGGATCATCTCCAGAACCTTGGCGACCTCATCGAACTCCGTGTCCGGAGTAGGTGCGAGGGTGACTCCATACGCTTCATCGTTCAACTGGCATACCACCCGTAGCAATTCATCCAGGGACCAATGTGCGCTGAGACGCCCTCGATGTCGCGGCATCAAAGGACATCGTCCCGGTTGTAGAATCAATTCCACGGAATCCATCGGTAGATCGATATTCCAGACCACACTCGGCACCGACCCCTGTGGCTGCGGGTTTCCAATGGCTCGAACGCCGTTTATGCCCCATTTCAGCGTAACATCCGAACGGTACCGGATAGCCTGATTCCGCCCCTCCCAATCTTGATAGACTGGCATTCGAAGATGCAACGCTACCATATTGTCGGGAGATCGAGCGGCCATAAATATCTCCATCCGTCCCATGGCACGTAGGGTATGTGCCACCTGGGCTACCGTTCGGAAGGGCATGGTCCGGTGCACATAAAGCACCGTAGGCTTCAAGGGTTCCGTTTTGGGGAGGTTACTGATTGCATCGGCCAGTGGACGGATGAGGAACTGGTCCTCCGTATCAATATCTTCGCTTCGCACCAGTCCCGCGGCCAGCGCAATCTCCTCGCGCACATCTCCGTCCGGGCCCGCATCGAGCCCCATGACCTCGTGGGTAAGCCATACGATAGGACCGGCATCCAGCACACGTCCGTCTTCCACCAGCGGGACCGCCACATCCAGCCAGGGTTTCTTGATCTCCATCGCCACATCGAGCGCTACTGACCTCGGCTGTGTTTTATGACAGCCGAGTAGAAGAATCAGAGCGATAATGGACACATATGGAGACCGTAACCGATACACCATCCACCCCCTTCGGAATTCCCCTCCCAGGTAATCCGACCGAATCTTGGCGATAGCGTGAAAAACTGACCTTCTTATTATAGCCGTTTTTCGGGCTAACTGCACAATTTTTCTAGGCGTTTTCAACAATTGATGCTGTTTGCCTGGGGGGCGTTCCCTGACTCCAGATGGTCGGGAATTAATAGGAAATTAGTCGGGCTCTAGTTGTCCCAATCGACCACCAAATGGACACCTTGAATTCAAAATCAGAACTAAATTTACCGATTCCAGCAAAGCCCGTTACGGTCCTCGCTTTATGGGTTTCGACGGGTCTTAAGATAAGAACATAGGGGGGTGCTTCTTGATTCCGAAGAGGGTGTTCAAGATAGGGAGAGCGAAGCGGAACCGAATCGCAATCAATTCCCCTGGGTATACACAGAGAGTCGTACTAATCCACAATCTCCAGTCCAGGAACCTATCGCAAAATAGAGATCCGCGTTGGGATCGTAACCACCCCAGCCAATATTGGGTGCGGTGTTAACGCTGCAGAATCCGTTGACCTGGAATGAATCAGACGACACACACCAGTCATATATGTAGAATCGATAGTTGATCACCAGATTGGGGATGGACTCGAGAATAACTATGTTCAGACTGCCCTGTGCATACCCTGCCTTAACGGTAAATATGACCTCAGGCCCCTGAATACCACACCAGTTGTAGGGATAGTTCGTCTGGAAGTCGCAGGTATTGACTTCGAGGATCCCACCACTGCCCATATCGATAGGATCATCACAAGTCTCACCGGGCCCCTGGACACAAGGACCACCGGTACAGGTCCCCGAACCACAGTTGTCGTTGCAGGTCAGAGGATCGCCATCGTCACATATGCCCGATACGAGGTTCTCTGCACAGAGTCCATTGTTGCATACGCCTTCGCTACACGGTCCATCCAACTCGGAACAATCCAACGGATTTCCTGAAATACAGGTTCCTTCATGGCACAGATCATATGCCGTGCATAAGTCGCCATCCTCACATCCCCCCGGAATCGGCGTAGCGATACAGCCACCATTCTGACAGGTCCCAGCAGTACATTGGCTATCAAGCACCGAACAATCCGCGAGCGTTCCCTGACACCAGCCCTCTTCGCAGACATCATCCATGGTGCACGGATTTCCATCATTACAGTCGGACTCTATATTCGCGTGGATACAGTTTCCATCCTCATCGCAGCCATCTTGTGTACAGGGATTTTGATCGTCGCATGCGCCCAGCGGATCACCGGCACAGACGCTGTCGGCGGTACAGGCATCCCCAAATGTACAGTTGTTACCATCATCGCAGGCGGCTCCTTCGGGTAACCATACCGGGACACACCCCTGTCCAGTAATGCAGGATATAGAGCTGGCACAGGGCCTCCCCTGGCATATGACCAACGGTCCTCCTATACAACTTCCGAGATAGCAATGGTCATCTGTGGTGCATTCGTCACCATCGTCACATTGTCCTTGTGTCATCGGTTCATGCTCTACCTTGCCCTTCACGCAGACATCCTGTGTGCAGGCATTCCCATCATCCAGGTCCACGGCAGCCCCAGGCTCACACCAGCCATTCATACAGCTATCACCCTGGTTACAGGCATTCTCATCATAGACACAGGGAGTGCCGTTCGCGCCGGGCGGGTACATACAGGTTGGCTCGTCGGCCCCGCACGTACACAAATCGTCGGTACATGGGTCATTATCATTACAAGCAGACTGTTCCCCCACGCAGGTCAATCCAGACGCAGGGCAATTATCACCCGTACAGGCCTCACAGGATTCATTCTGTGTGCAACAGTTTGCATCATCGCAAATCGCGCCCACATTTTTCGGTGCACAGCTCTCCTGTCCGATCTCATCTGTCGTGCACACAACACATGGGTCGTCCGGTCCGAATTGGGGCGCAGTATCTTCAAACTGTACGTCCCAGTTGCCTGCCGGAGCCCCGGACTCCGACGACCCACAACCCACCATATTTACGGAGACCAGAAGACCAATAGACAAACTCAAAAAAACAAACGGTTTATACAAATACACAAAGCGCTCCATCCCAAAGTCGGCGAAACAACTAACCGAAACGTACGTGCACGTCACGCGGTTTTTGTTTTTCTCCTGCCAAGACAGGCGGCTCATTCGCATTAGCCGACACAGGTCGGGTGCGATGTCCTAGTTGGGCGCAGGCATCACGGAGATCTGAACGGGACCACACGAACCCGAGGTGCTTCCGACGGCATAAAACATCTTCGCGGTCAGAGGCATTCCTCCCCAGGCGTTCTGGGCACCCTCTCCCACATAACAAAAGCCATTATAGTCGGTATTGCATTGATAGGAATTGGGGGTGATGTTGCTACCGCGATAGTTGATCACGATGCCCGGAATGGACTGCAAAATGTCCATTTGCATCGCTCCCTGCGCGTACACAGGGTTGACCGAAAACACCATCTCGGGTCCGGTCATCCCACACCATTCAAAGGCATAGTTCTGCTGAAAATCACAAAGATCCACATCCAGGATCCCACCGTCACCCAGATGAATGGCGTCGTCACAGACATCGCCCGGTATGAGATTGCACGTAGATCCGGAGCAAACACCGTCGGAACAGGCGTCATTACAGGTCTCCGGGTTCCCATCATCACAAGAACCGGTAGAAGGTACGGGCACACAGCTACCGTTGGCACAAATACCCTGGGCGCAACCGTTGTCGAGTGATGAACAGTCTTTCGGAGAGCCCTGACAACTGCCGTTACTGCAGACGTCGTTATCCGTACAGGGATCACCGTCGTTACAGTCCCCGGCCTGGGGAATCACGGAACAGGTTCCATTCTGGCAGATTCCAACCCCGCACGGCCCCGACAAGACGGAACAGTCGAGTGTTTGTCCGGCACAGACGCCGCCCGAGCAGCTATCACTGAGGGTACATGGATCCTGATCATCACAGATCCCAGCGACCGTTGGATTGTTACAGGAGCCATCTTCGCCACAGAAATCTTCGGTGCAGGGGTTTCCGTCATCACAATTATCGCCGCTGTCCCCCAGACATTCATTGTCCACCGTGCAGGAATCCGATGTTGTGCACAGGTCTCCATCATCGCACGCGGCCCCTTCCGGCAACCATACGGTGAGACATCCTTCGCCGGTCACACAGGAAACCGAACTCGCGCAGGCCGCCAGCTCACAGACTACAGCCGGACCACCCACGCAGTTGCCCAGATAGCAGGCGTCTCCCGTAGTACATTCATCACCGTCATTACATTGTCCCTGGGTCAGGGGCTGATGCTCCACAACACCCTTGATACAGACATCCGTGGTGCAGGAATTCTCGTCATCCATATCGATGGGCGGTCCCGGCTCACAACTGCCGTTGGCACAGAAGTCCCCCTGGGTGCAGGCGTTCTCATCGTAGACACAGGACGTACCGTCGGCGCTGACCTGCGTATCACAGACTGCAGCTCGGGTAGAACAATCACAAAGATCATCGGTGCAGGGATCACCATCATCACAGATGGTCGACGCCCCGCTACAGCTCAGGCCCGAAGCCGGGCAATCATCACCGTCACAAATCACACATTGATCATTTTCCGTGCAACAATCCGAATCGTCACAGGCATTACCCGCGGAGACCACCACGCAGTTCTGGCTCCCATCGGCCCCGATCGCGCAGGATACGCAGGGATCGTTTGGGTCCAATTGGCTACCCGTATCGGTTCCCAGATCAGTTCCAGTATCCGACGGATCGCCAATGTTACCATTGCTTCCACAGGCAAAGATCAGCAGCCCAAACACGGTGAAAAGGCTGATCCGCACCATCTCGTTAGTTCCCCGCATAAGCGCCTCATTCAGAAAATTAAACCCTGAAGCGCACACCTGTAGCGGATTTCCGGTTCCGGGTCACGTAGGAATTGTCAGAAACACACCGGAACGTATCAATCGCCTATCTAATCCAGAAAGAAGTCCTGAATAAGATTGGCTCCTGGCACTACTGAATAGGAATCGAAGTCCGACACGCCTTCATCGGTAAGCACTTCGTCGTCGATAAAGAAGTTTCCCGTACAGCTTCTTGCCTCTCGACATAATATCGCGTGGGCCGCATCGGCCATGATTTCCGGAGTTCGGCTCTGGTTACACATCGCGTCGCCGCCCAGGATATTACGTACCGCTGCCGTGGCAATGGCTGTTCTGGGCCAGAGCGCGTTGATACCGACACCGGCCGCGGCGAACTCCGCCGACATCCCAAGGACCCAGACACTCATCGAATACTTGGCCAGGGTATAGGCCGAATGATTCTGGAACCATTTGGCCTTCATGCTCAATGGCGGTGAAATATTGAGGATATGCGGATTTTCGGCCTTCATCAGATGGGGAATGGCCAACTTCGAGCAGAGGAACGAACCGCGCGCATTGATCTGATGCATAAGATCGTAACGCTTCATCGTCGTTTGAAGGGTTCCCGTAAGGTTGATGGCGCTGGCATTATTGATCAGCACATCGATTCCCCCGAAGGTCTCAACCGCCGTATCCATAGCCGCCTGCACCTCTTCCTCAAACCGGATATCCACCTTGCAGGCCAGTGCCTGGCCGCCGGCCGCTTTAATCTCTTCCGCTGCGGTAAAGATGGTTCCCGGCAGCTTCGGATGGGGCTCCGTAGTCTTCGCCGCAATGACCACATTGGCGCCGTCTCGTGCCGCACGCAGAGCCATGGCCAAGCCTATGCCCCGACTCGCTCCGGTAATGAACAGTGTTTTTCCCTTCAGATCGCTCATAGGACTCCCCGGTTCTCGGAGCAGGGAGTATCGAAGGAAGTGAACGGCGGGTCAAGCCCCGGCCCTTCAGCCCAGGGTCAGCACCCCGGCATCGACCAGAGCAGCAACCAATTCCGACACCGATTGATCCAGATCGTTGGCCTGTACCGTAACATCCGCCCGGGCTGGGGTTTCAAAGTCAGCGCCCGCTCCCGGTAGTCTGGATTGTGAAGCTTTCGAGTCCGCGCGTTCGTATAGACCCTTGGCATCGCGGGCACGACAAAGTTCGATCGGCGTCGCCACATGGACTTCCAAAAACCGACACCCCGCAGCGGCCACTCTCGCCATCGATCGATGGGTCTCCAGGGCACTGCTATAGCTTACAACCACGATAACACCCGCTCTCCCAAGCTCGGCGGCCGTACGGGCCACCCCGCTAAGATCCACATCCGCTTCGTATTCCGAATCGGGTCCGGACGCCTCGGGATCAAGCACATGACACATACAACCCAGATCGAAGAGGCGCCGTTCCAGGGCATAGCCGATCGTGGATTTTCCGGCTGCAGGAAGACCACTCATCCATACGACGGCTCCCTCATGACCAAGTCGATCCTGTCGCTCTCGTGGGCTCACACCACTATGCGGTCGGTCCAGTAACTCCACGTCCTCCTCGACCCGATCGTTGGCGGCGATATCTGTGATCATGCCCGCAGCAACCGTCTCATTGGTCAGGGTATCGATAACGACGAAGGCACCTGTGCTTCGATTCTTGAGGTAGCTATCGTGGGGTATCTCACGATGACATGTCACCGAGACCGCTCCGATATCATTCAAGACCAATTCATCGGCCGCAGCATTGGATAGATCGTCCAGATCGATCCGGAAATGCACCGTGGAGAGCTCCGCACGAAGATACTGACTGCCGTGCTTGATCAGATAGGATTTGCGGGTATCCAATGGCGTTTCGGACATCCACACCATCAACGCGTCAAAGTGCCGCCCCGTATCCGTTTCTTCGCCCACCCGGGTAATGACATCGCCCCGGCTGACATCGATTTCGTCATCGAGCCGAATCGTGACCGACATGGGGGCAAATGCGTAATCCACTTCGCCTGCAAAGGTATCAATGGCCTTCACTGTGCTGGTCTGACCGGAGGGTAGAACGCAGATCGAATCCCCCGTCCGAACCGTGCCTGAGGCGATCTGCCCCGCAAACCCACGGTAGTTCTGGTTGGGGCGGATCACATATTGGACCGGATAGCGAAACGCCTCTGTGGCCCGGTCTTTCCGAATGTCGACCGTCTCCAGATGTTCCAGGAGCGTTGGCCCCGTATACCAGGGCAACTTGTTACCAGCTGTAACTATATTGTCCCCATGCAGAGCGCTCATCGGAAGGAAGGTAACCTCATCAAAATCCAGATGTGCGGCCACGGCAGAGAAATCAGCAACGATGGCGTCGTAGACCGTCTGGTCGAAATCCGCCAGATCCATCTTATTCACCGCCACGAGAAGATGCGGGATGCCGAGTAGAGATGCGATATAGGCATGGCGACGAGATTGCTGAAGCACACCAAGACGCGCGTCGATAAGGATGATGGCCAGGTCCGCCGTCGACGCGCCCGTGGCCATATTTCGGGTGTATTGGATGTGGCCCGGCGTGTCGGCGATTATGAATTTGCGTTTGGCGGTCGTGAAATAGCGATAGGCCACGTCGATGGTAATGCCCTGCTCGCGCTCCGCCCGGAGCCCATCGGTCAGTCGCGCGAAATCAATCTCCCCGTCTTTGTCCGCGCGATTCCGCGCGTCGTCCAGATTGTCTTCGTACACACCACCAGCGTCATATAATAGACGGCCGATCATGGTGGATTTCCCATCATCCACCGATCCGACCGATACAAATCGCAGCAGATCCTTGGTCTGGTGACGAGTCAAGAAGGTCTGGATGTCGGTATCCAGCTGGTCGGCATACATCAGAAGTACCCCTCGCGCTTCTTGAGCTCCATGGAGCCTTCCTCGTCGAAATCAATCAGGCGGCCATGTCGTTCGGAGTGCCGGGTGTTCAACATCTCCTCGATGATCTTAGGCAGTGTGTCGGCCTCGGATTCCACGGCGGCGGTAAGCGGGTAACAGCCCAGGGTACGAAAGCGGACTACCTTCATCTCCGGCTCTTCCCCCTCCTCCAGCGGAAGACGGTCATCGTCCACCATGATCAGCTGTCCCTGTCGTCTGACAACCGGTCGTTCCTTAGCGAAGTACAGGGGCACGGTCTCAATACTTTCGAGATAGATGTAGAGCCATACATCCAGTTCCGTCCAGTTGGACAAGGGGAAGACGCGAATGCTCTCACCGTTATTCACCTTGGCGTTGAAGATATTCCAGAGTTCCGGGCGCTGGTTCTTTGGATCCCATTGGTGGAATCGATCTCGGAAGGAGTAGATACGCTCCTTGGCCCGGGACTTCTCCTCATCGCGCCGCGCCCCCCCGAAGGCCGCGTCATAGCCGCCGGCCGACAAGGCCTGCAAAAGCCCCTCTGTCTTATAAGCGTTGGTATATTTCTGGCTTCCATGCACAAAGGGAGAGATCCCCTCCGCCACAGCCTCCATATTGCTATGGACCAACAGGTCCAGACCATGCCGTGCACAGAAATCATCCCGAAAGGTAATCATCTCGCGAAACTTGTAGGTGGTATCCACATGCAACAAGGGGAAAGGGACCTTCCCTGGATGGAAGGCCTTCCGAGCGAGATGCACCATCACCGACGAGTCCTTGCCAATGGAGTACAACATCACCGGGTTGTCGAACTCAGCCGCCACCTCCCGAATGATGTGGATACTCTCGGCTTCCAACTGCCGGATGTGGGTAAGACCTGTTTCGGGCGTTTTCGCCACGAATACCTCCAAAGGCTTCAGATACGCTCGATGATTGTAGCAATTCCCTGACCGCCCCCAATACAGAGGGTGACCAGACCAAAGGTCAGATCCTGGCGTTCCAACTCGTCCACGACTGTACCGATCAACATGGCTCCGGTGGCTCCCAGCGGATGCCCGAGGGCGATAGCCCCACCATTCACATTGACCTTATCACGGGGGATCCCCAGATTTCGCATAATCTGCAAGGGCACCACAGCAAACGCCTCATTGACTTCCCAGAGATCGATGTCCGAGGCCTGTAATCCAGCCAGGCGAAGCGCCTTTTCCGACGCGGGCGTAGGTGCCGTAAGCATGATCACCGGCTCGGCACCCACCGTCGCGGTGGCGCGGATCCGGGCCCGCCCTTTCAAGCCATGGGCAGCGGCAAAATCGGCTGATGCAAGCAGCACGGCCGCAGCACCATCTACGATCCCACTGGCTGAACCCGGAGAATGCACATGGTTGATAGCGGCCACATTGGGATAGCGAAGAAGAGCGATTTCATCCAGGGTCTCCCCATTGGGTCCCGCCGGCATAGCTCCCATTCTCGCGAAGACCGCGGGAAGTTGTCCCAGACCTTCGACCGTGGTCTCCGGCCGAGGGTGCTCGTCCCGGGCTAGAGCCACTTCTCCGCTGGACGGATCCGTGACCGGGAACAAGCTCTTTCCAAAGCGCCCCTGTTCGATCGCGGTCGCCGCGTTCTGCTGGCTCTGGTAGGCGAACTCGTCCAGTTGGGCCCGGTCTATCCCTTCGATGGTGGCGATAAGATCGGCGCTGATGCCCTGCGGCACCTGGGCGACCCGCTGCCGCAATCGTAGATTATTTCCATCCATGCCGGCCCCGTCAGCCCCCATCGTGACCCGCGACATACTCTCCACGCCACCACCAACGACCAGCTGTTGCTGACCGCTCATCACTCCCATGGCAGCAAAGTTCACAGCTTGCGCACCCGATCCACAGAATCGATTCAGACTCACACCCGTAATGCTCTCGGGCCAATCGGCAGCCAATACGCTATTGCGGGCAATATTGGCCCCCTGTTCAGACACCTGAGACACACAACCGAGCACCACATCTTCAATCAGGCGGGTGTCAACAGAGCTCTTCTTTTCGAGCTGCCGAAAGGTCTGCGACATCAGCTCCTGGGGGTGAATACCCGATAAGGCACCTTTGTCTTTCTTGCCACGGCCGCGGGGCGTTCGAACGGCGTCGATGATCCAGGCTTCAGTCATGGGGTCTCTCCTCCTGGTTCGTTTGGAACCTCTGATCTCCGGGCGGCCAACACCCGAAGGGCCGCCACCATACGACATCATCCCCAATCATGAAAGCCCGTTTCTGCACGGATGTGGTCAGATCGGGTCAATCCAGAGGATGAACGATGATTCCACTCGCCAGTTTGGGCTCAAACCAGGTGGATTTGGGCGGCATCACCCGGTCGGCATCCGCCACGGTAAAGAGCTCTTCAATACTCGTAGCATACATGGAGAACGCAACGCCTCCCCCACCGTCCACGAGACGAACAAGTTCGGCGGAACCACGAATACCGCCCACAAAGGTAATACGCTCATTGGTACGCGGATCGTCAATGCCCAGGACAGGGGCCAATAGCCGTTCCTGCAAGATGGCCACATCCAGCCGTGCCACAGCATCGTCCTCATCCACAAATCCAGGCCGCACGCACAGCATGCGCCACTTCCCGTCCAGATACATGGCGATCTCATGACGCCGCTTGGGGATAGCTTCATTATCGGGCTCCCGGACCTCGAAACAGCTCTCAATCTGGTGCAGAAACCCGCTAGAATCCAGTCCATTCAAATCGTGGACATAGCGATTATAGGCCATAATCGACAGCTGATCCGCTGGGAAGACCACCGTAAGAAACCGCTCGGCTGATCCTCCACCCTGGCCTCGTTCACGACGCAACTCGCATACCCGCCATGCGCTCGCAGCCCGGTGATGTCCATCGGCGACATAAAAGCTGTCCACACCAGAATAGGCCTGGGCAGCCCGACTCAAAAGACCCTCATCATCCACCCGCCAGAGGGTGTGCTGGATCCCATCCGCTGCACAGAAATCGAACTCGGGCTCTGTGGCCGAACATTCATCCTGCAGGGTGCGCAGCGCCGGAGTCGACCGACAGGCCAGAAATACAGGACCTGTATGGGCGTTCGTCTCGTCGACATGACGGGTCCGATCGTCCTCCTTATCGGGGCGGGTGAACTCATGTTTCTTGATGGCCCCGGAAACATAGTCATCCACATTGGAACAACCGACCATTCCAAATTGGGCACGGCCGTCCATAATGAGTCGATACAGCCACAGCGCGGGACCCTGATCACGAACCAACGCCCCATCCCGCTCCAGGCGCCGCAGTTGGGTGCCCGCCTCCCGATACACTTCATCCGAGTAGACGCTGATATCCTCGGACAGATTTACCTCGGGCTTTACCACATGCAGAAAGGAGTTTGGTTTGCCTTTTACGTACTCCCGCGCCTCGGCTGAATTCATAACATCGTAGGGCGGACTCGCGACCTGAGCTACCAATGCTCTAGGTGGTCTCAAGGCGCGAAACGGATGTAATTCCATACGGTAGGGCTCCAACTATATTTCTGCTCGGCGGCACGAAAGAATCCGAGCCCACGTTTCTAGCGCAGTGATCGGCCTATTCCAAGCAAATTCTGCACCGAAAACCCCATAAGGCAGTCTCTGTTTTCATGGTCTAGCGCAGTTCGCGCAGACGCGTTAGCAGGATCTCCGTTACAGCCCGAGACAAGTCGGGATACATGGCCAGGAGATCGTGGAAATCATCGTGGGCAATCGCCGCCAGACGAGTCGCCGTATCCGTCCGTACGGTAGCAGTTCGAACCCCCCGATCCAGCATAGCCAGTTCACCGAAACAGCTTCCCATCTCGAACTTGGCGACCTCCTTCCCATCATGCAAGGCAGTCAGCTGACCCTCCAGGATCAGATACATATGGTCTCCGGCACTCCCCTGCTCCACAACCACTTCACCCGCCTTGAAGTCCACCTCCGTGAGGATGTCGGCCAGGGGAAAGAGCTGTTCGGTCGTAAGCTTGGAGAAGAGGTCGCTATTCTTGAGACGAATGATCATCTCCAGATAGCGAACCGGAAGAACCATGCTGGCCTTGCCATCGATCATCGGTAGTCTCCACTCGTAAACAGGCCATCGAGCACATCGCGTACACAGGCCTGTTGCGCCAGGGAACCCTCCCGGATCTTGAACTTCTTTTTCGTCCGAACCTTCATGGGAAGCCCCTGATCCAACAGCTCAAATACCTGCACCGAATCAACGCCCATTCCGCATAACGCCGCCAGTATCTCGGGGCCGCAGGTGCGCCCAGACGGGGCCCCCGCCAGGAAGCCGGCAATCTCGGCGGATTCAAATAGGGGTGCGAGTCGCGTCACCTCGGCACAGCCCTTCTTACCCGCGTTGGAGATCTGGACATCGGCCCACGACGCCAGAAAACGATCCAGGATACTCTGGTTTCGCAGTTTGAAACGCGAATCGGTATGCGTAGGCCGGAACAAGGGCGACTGCAAAACCGTATCGCAGACCGCGGAGGCCACCAGATTGGCCGGGATCTGCGTCAGGCAATCGCGCTCGTCAAAGACCAGAGACCGGGTTTGTGGGGTCGGGCTTTTCGCCTGGATCATCCGTTCTACCAGGGCGATCACCTCCGCCGTCTTCCATTGCAGTGTCCGGGCGGCGGGCTCGGCCAGAAGTTTGGCGAACTCGGTGTAGAGATCAAAGCGGGTAGGCACAAAGCTCCAGGGCAGATTATCAGTCCGGAAGGCAAAACTCGCCGCCACCTTTCGCGCGACCTTGACGTCACGATAGGTCGAAAGATGCACATATCCATAATAGCCACTACGGGCCATTGTGGTGCGATCGAGGCTCGTACTCTCGGCGAACTCCATAAAAGCCCCAACCCTGGACCCAAGGGCCTGGTCAAGAAGCTCATCGGCCCGTAGCACGGGTAGTGGCTGCAGCTCGTAGTTATTCCCCCGAAAGGCCAGGTCGGCCACTTTCGGATGCACCGGAACCCGCACAAAGACAAGGCTGTTCAGGCTCTTCGGATAGCGTCCCCGAATAGCTTCAATCCCCTTGATCGCCCGGTCCCGTGCTTCGAGATGCACCTCGTCCAGTGAATCGAGGAGCAGCAACCAGGGCTTTTCCTGGAGAACCTTTTCTAGCTCTGGATCCTGTCCTCCCACCCGGTCATGGATCACGTCCATAATGCCCCGCTCCGACAACTGACGGCGATCCCGCTCAAACAGCTCCGAAAGGTCCACCATAAAGACCGGTATTTCACCACAAAGCTGGGCCTCCAGCGCCATGGCCAAACGCGACTTACCCAGACCACCACGGCCCTGCACAACCCCATGGACGCCCGCCGGCTTCTTCAGTTCCACCATTAACGCCCGCTCCTCGATATCCTTCACTCCCACCCCGTCTGTGAGAATGCTCAAAGTAACCGGAAGGTAATGACCCTTTTTCACATCCGACTCATGTTCCGCACGTAGACTGGAACAATGTTTTCTATAGGCACCGTCGACCTGCTTCTCCAGCCAGGTCTTCGGAGCGGGTTCCACCTTCTCAACCGAGATGATCCTGGGCGTCGAGCCGCAGCCCAGCGCCAGCCCGAACGGCAAAACAAAGGCCCCCAGCCATCCAAATTTTCTCATGCCACACCTCCCAGACCCGGAGCATCCATTCGAATTCGGATACGCCGTGCGAGCATACAGACAATCCATTTGGAGAGAGGTGGATGCATATCAATCAACTGTCGAAACTCCCGGCTCGGAATGGCCAGTGTCTGCATGTCCTGGCACGCCTTCACGGTCGCCCCATACGGCGCTTCTTCGAGCAAAGCCATCAGGCCCACACATTCCTGGTCGCCAAGATGAGCGACCTCCTGGCCGTGAACGAATACGGCAACCTCTCCACCCATCACCACATGAAGATGGTGGGCTTCCTCCCCCTGCTCGACGATCACATCACCCCTGGCCACCATGGTGGGGACCATTCTGCGCGCTAGTTCCAGTAGCTCGGGACCATTGATCCCCTCAAATACACGTAGGCGGGTGAATTCTACGGCACGGTCGAGGGCCACCCGCGTATCCTCGTCGACCTCGTCCGGGGTGTGGGCCCAATCCCACACTCGTCGCAGCCAGGCGTCGGGTCCGCCCAGAAGGGTCAGCGGATCGGCGTTGTCCAGAATCGGTAGAAAAATGCTGGACCGGGGTCGAACCTCTCCGGTTGTCTCTTCGGCCCCTTCTACCAGCATCACAAATACACGCAGGGACGAATCGGAAATGTGCTGATCAAGTAACTCGAGAGCATTGGAGCGGGATCGGGTATTTTCACTGCGGTAATACAGGTAGGCCTTGTACATAGCATCTCGGGGATAGAGCATCCCCAGCAGGTAGAAGACCCGCCGTTCGGCCGCGTTCCGCAGTCCCACCAGTTCCTCCCGAAAAAACTGCATGCGTGGATCGATCGTCTTGGGTGTCCACACCTCAATCGCCGCATAATGCTTCAGGGTTTCCAGCTCCCGCAATACCATCGACCGGCACCACTCCGGCTCAGGCCGGATCTCGGCCGGATTTCGAACCAGCCGCCACATTGCCGCAAGCGCGTGGGTACGGCTCTCCTGTTCCTGGGCCTCCACCTCCCCCTCCAATACGGCCATCGCCTCCATACCCCCTATCTTTGCGGCGATGCGGGTAATTGCCAGGCGACCTTCCCGTCCGACCAGATCATCCTTCAGATAACCATTCAGGTCGGAGAGCACATCCGCTCCGTAGGAAACCAGAGCACGAACCGCGTCGGGTCGAAGATCGGGATCTTTCAGACATTCCACCAGATGCTCAACGAACTTGGGTAGACCCAGCTCGCCCATGGTCCGTACCGTATTCCGTCGTACCTCCATCGACGGGTCCTTTAATTTTTCCGGTAACTCCCGTGCGATTTCAATCACTTTGACTTGACCTGTGACCGCCCGCGGTGGCCGGGCATGGACATCCAGATACCGCTCGGGGCTCTCGTCCTGATCGATCTCGCGCTCGATTTCGCCGGTGGTATAGCCGCCCGAAACACGCATCCAGAAGACGCCGGCCAGAGAGGAGACCGCTTCATCGGGATGGTCGATAAGCTTGTGAATCGCTTTATCAAGACCAGGCATATTCTCGTAGGGGAGTGTCTTCAATGTGCGGCGCAGAAGGTCCACCGGCCGCTCCGGATTCAGCAGCACAATCAGAAGCAGTGGTGACGGCCTTCGCCCCAGAACCTGCATCACTTCCAGGCTCAACCCTGCCGCTGTATCGTCATCCGACGCGGCCAATATATCCAGCTGGCCCTGTTTTACGGGAAGGCCCAGATCGCGAACCATGGACAAGGCCCCAATTACCGTTTCCCGATCATCGGAGATCAATCGATCTTCCAATTGCCGAGTCGCCCGCCGTCCCAGACCATTACGAAGATAACGGGTAACCGTGACGTGGAGTTTTCGCTCCTTCAAGGCGTCGAATAGAATATCCCGATATAGAGGACCCATTCGCAGGCCAAGCCAAACCGCCGCAAAGGCGGCAACAACCGCCAGCAGGGATAAGAGGTGGATGTCCACGTTCACAAAGACCAACAGGCAGAGAGCGCCCGCCACGGACGCCACCTTATAGACCACCCCGTCCACCAGGGTCTTCGCCCGTTCGCCCGTACGGGTATCCAGGGGCATCACCAACATCTGCGTGGCGCTTCGGGTCAAGGCGAAGTGCCCCAGTCGCTCCATGAAGGCGGTGGTGGTGATCACCCAGAAGGCGGGCAACAGACCGGAGCTGACCGCCACAAGATAGCTCCCGCTTCCCAGGGCCAGAAAAACCACACCAGCACAGAGCGCAACTCCAATACCCAACACCCGGACCACCCGACGGGTCACAAAGAGGGTCAGCACGAAGATCACCAGATTGGCAATCCAATAATAGGCCCCCAGGAACGAGGCCATGGCGTCGGGATCACGATAACGGCCCTGAATCTCCGCGCTGAACTGGTAATCCACGACCAGGGACGCCACCTGGGCCATGAATACAAAAAGCGCGAGATTCCGGAGCATCGGTTGACGAAAGAGCGATCGGATCGACTCGTCCCGCTTTATTTCGGCCGAGGCATCCTCCCGGCTCTCGTTCATACGAGGCCGAACGGCCGGCCCACGAAATGCCAGCTGCCCTCGTAATTTTTCACACGCATGACCTACTGTGAGCAATAATACACTAAGCAAGGCCACCGCTAACCAGATCAGATTCTCGGACGCACTCCAGGTCAAGAACAGCTGTACCAACAGTCCTCCTAGAACGGCTCCAAGGGTGGCGAGTGAAGCCAGCACTGGCACCAATCGCTTGGCCTGCCGGGTGGGCAGAAGCGAAGAGGACATATTCCAGGCCTGCACGGCCACCAGATATCCCACCCCCGGGCACCATAAAAAGATCACGATCGACATGATCTCCGGATTGCTCGGAAAGATCAGCCGGATCACCCCGAAGGAAACAATCGCAGCCGACAAAAGGACCCGGAACCGTCGCTCCAGGGAAGTCCGTTCGATCGAATGGACATAGCTCAGCGCGATGACCGCGGTAAAGAGCGCCGATCCCAGATACAGCCAGGGCAAACGACTGACCGGATGGGCCGCCAGAAAGAGTGCTTTGGACACACTCGCCAGGATGATGAGGGTCGCCGCCGAAATTGCAAAGGATGGAGCTAACAACCACAAACGAGGTTGATCGCTCGGATCCAGAGACAACAGTCGATAAAAGCCTCTTTTCATAGCCGTGGTTGCTCCCACCTACTCCACAACCGTGGCGGTGCCGTTGGCCAACCAGGTCCCAAAAAATTGCTGAATCTGCAAGACCGCCTTTTCGTTCTTGATGAAGACGAAATGCCCATCGGCGTTCGCGTCATTGGCGCCGGGATCGTCCACGAGGGGGTTGCTATGTTCCACCACCGCGTGGGTCACGGTCTGGCCCGCTACCGTCCGATTGCCGGTAAGAGGCAGAGAAACCACGGATGTGGAACGAATTTCGGGGACCTGATTCATCTCGGTCACCGCCCCGGGCTCTACCCCCAGATCGCCCCCGATTGAACTGGCCATCACCTCGATGGCTTCGGGCGGCGTGAAGGTATCCGCTCGACCATAGACATCCAGCACATTCGTACCCACCCCGCTTGGGGGATCCGCGAAGCGAACCCCATGCACCGCAGGATCCGTTTCATCGAAATAGTGTTGAATCAGATGCAGAACCGGATGATTGGCATCCATCTCCACTTCGTGGGCGGCGATTCGTATGGCCACCGAGGTATCGTAGGGCTGCGCCTTTCCAAGCATACTGTACACCAGAGAGCCCCCCGTCCCGCTCAGGGTCATCGCTCCAATGGTCGGCTCGTTGGGACCGCATAGAACACCACTGGCACCCCCCTGGGAATGTCCATGATAGCCCACCCGACTTGTGTCGAAACGAACCGGGCCAATGCTGCCGATATCCGCCTCGACGGCTTCCAGAAAGCGAATAAGGGCGTAGTTGTCGACCACCGCCTGGTAGTTATTTCCTCTGGCCGCCGGTGGATTCCGGTAGTTGTAGAATAAGGGCCCGGGTCCTTTATCGGCGCCAGCCCCCCCACGCCGGTTGCCATGCATGGGCTGGTCAAGACCGACTACCGCCATATGTTCCAACCCACCATCTACCGCAATCATGGAGAACGGCGCCGCCATAAATTGCAGACCCTTCCGGAAACTCCCATCGGTGCCATGGCCATACATCAACACCGGCCAACCCGTCGCCGGCATCGGGACCTTGGGAATCGATATGGCCATGCAAACCGTGTCCCAGCCCTGTATCACCGGCTCTCCGTTTTCAAAGACCAGATTCCCGCCGCTCTCCAGATAGGGGCGTTCACCGGCCTGGATGCGAGGTACCCGGAGCTGGGCATGGATCTCATGATACAGCGAAGAACCATTGGCGGGACAATCCCGCGGGTCCGACAATCCCTCCTGCCCCGCCAGGGTATTCTCCCAGTTGGGAGTCTTGCAGGGTGAGGTCCCGGCTTCACTGCATACAACGAACTCACCATTGAAGACATGAAACTCGGCTGCATCCTGCGCCCGCACCAGGCTTCGCAGGGCGGATGCGGTCCGATGGGGATCCTGGGTCGTAAATACGGTGGCAGCCACAATACGCTCTTTAGCTGGGCTCGGATGACTCGTAAGATAGCTTCGCAACGGCGCGTAGGCTTGCCAGGCCGCCGCAGCGCCCTCGGGCTCCTCGTCCCCCAGTAGTACGGCCAGATCATCCAGGGAGACCGGCGTTTCGGCCTCAGCTGCAGAGCCCTCCTCTACCAGGCTCCGCACCCCGTCGGTGATGATGACCGCGTAGGTCGTATCGCCCGCCAGGGGCTGCCCCCAGACGGGATGCAGTACCAGATGATTCGTACAGATATACTTATTACGCTTCGTCACGAAGCGAACAAAGAAGGGGGTCGTCTCCACCTGACCGGAATCCAGATTCACAACCACGACCGTCGGGTCGGCCCCATCCAGGCGCACGCTGTCGAGATCCACGGGGCGAGTAAAGCGAAAATAGATCGCCGGATTCACCGAAAAGCCCTCCATATCGGCGGAAATCCCGTCGACCAGGGCCCCGACGGTGTCGAAGCCCGCCAGGCCTGGACCCGGCCGGGGATGACGGCTGAGATCCACCCGCCCGTCCACAAGATGTACATTATTGGGGTATGGGATCGAATAGAAGCCATCGACCGACTGCGGGACCGCCATACGAGCCCCGAACGCCAACTCCTCTTCACCCTCGGGACAGGTCACCCCTTTGAACAATGCCTGGGTCAGCAGGACGCTGCCCGGCGCGCATTCACCATCGTTCAACGAACAGGCCAGACCGGCCAGACAGTCGCTCGTATCACTGCATGCCGCCCCCAGGTCGCCCGCATCTGCACTGGGTTCGGCACAATAGCCCCCCAGGGCCTGCAGGGCACAGAACAGCCCCCGGCGGCAGTCCATGGCCGCCGCACATTGTTCGCCGATCTCTCCGTCCCCTTCCGGCACGCAGAATCCCGCCCAGCCGCAATGCAGGCCCGGACTACATTCCTCGGTCAGCAGGCATTTTTCATTGGCCAGACCTTCGCCCGAGGGGCTGCAGATATTCGAGCCGCAGCTCAGACCATCACGGCAATCGTCGGTTTCCGTACAGGCCTCCCCAACGCCCACCCCGGCAAAGTAGGAATCGGACACATCGGGCACAACCGGCGCCGTCCCCGGATTGTTATATTCCGGACAGCCCCACAGCATCAATGCCGGCATCAGCACAGCGATAGCTCGTATTGGAGTTGGTTTCGTCATACTCACTAGTCTCCACCCAGAACCGCGTCCACCACGCTCAAAATAAACTCCGGCTGCATCTTCATGGCGATCCCGCCGCCATCGATTCGAAGTTCGTATAGATTCGCCTGTGGCACCTTCATACGAAGGGCCAGCGTCACATAGGTCTCTTCGCCCGATAATACGTCTTCCTTGAGCTGTTTCGTAAAGGTGCTGGTCCCATCCACATCAAAGCGTTGCGGCGTCTCCTCGTTTTGCCCCATGGTCGCGATCTTCTCCAGGTAGGCATGTTTCAGCACGAGGGCCTCGTCCCCATCTTCATTCCGAAGAAATAGCCCAAACTCTTCCACAAGCCCGGTCACCACCTTCCGTACACCGGCCTCATCCTGGAACAACTCCATCACCATGATCTGCAACCGGATCTGCACAATCGCATCGGGGGTCAATGAGGCCAGATTCTTGGTCAACTCGGCCGACTGCTCATCGTCCAGCAGCAGCAGATCGATTGAGGCTTCAAACAACATGCCGAAATAGCCCTGACACTTGGTGGCGCAGTTCGAGGTTCCGGTGCAGTTGGTTACGGTGACCACCAGATTGGTGACCCGATCGTCCTCACCGAACTCCGCCAGAACAAAGGACTTCGCACACTCGCCTGTGGCGTTCATAGCCCCCTGTAGATGGGCAAAGGTGCCCTGCTCAAGGGTGGTTGGAAAGCCCGGGATCTCGGCCATCTCTTCCGGAGACAGGCCCGTCAATTCATCCACATGTGGCCAGTCCAGCTCCTCGTCGACCTCCGGAATGAACTCCCCCCCGAAGGTATATTCAAAGGCCGACTGTACAAAGGCACAGCCGAGAAGCAGAACCACAAGCAGGGTGGCGGTAGTATGGAATCGTCGTCGCATCAGTAGGAAAATCCAAGTTCAGCATTCAGATTTACTTGCACCGTATTTCGGAACAAGCTCTCCGGCCCGATCCCGAACGGGGTCAGGACCTCCAGATTGAAATGTAGGGCATCCGCCACACCGTAACGCGTCTTCATGATGAAAATATCGTTATTGCCAAAGGAGAAGTCGAACAGATCGGCGAAGGACTGGGCCGTACGCCGTTGGTAGGTGGCCAGGAACTGCAAACGACCCAGATGGGGCACCTCCAGATGAACGAACAGATTCTTATCGTTCTCGGAATCGTTGACTTCCAATCCGATGGCCAGGGCCAGATAGTGGGAGACGCGCCAGCTGCCCTCCACGTACAGACCGTTGATCATCGGCCCCGACGGGTCTCGCCCCAGCACCTTCTGCAACTTGGTCTGGTTGGCGATATCGACACTGCTCGTCTGCTTGCTACTGAGATATTGCACCCGCTGGATCTCGTAGAGAGTGTCGAAATAGGCGGGCACATAATTGGGATCATGGCGCCGATACTCGACCCGGAACCGCAGCGCATGCACCGGATTAATCCCAAGATTATGCCGGAAGAGATTCCCGATGGTCAGACCGCTCGCCTTCACGCTCTTGGTGGGTACATCGGTCCACACCGGATTGGCCGGATCATCGGTCGGAAGCCCAGTGATCAAGGTCGAATGGTCGAAATACATCTTCCAATCGATCTCCCGACGGTCCAACAGCTTGAACTCCACATCAAAGCCGTAGCCAATGACGGAGCTGCCCAGATAGTCGGGCTGGAAGGTGGTCTGATCGATCTGGATCTCATTGAAACGACGCCCATCTCCATCCAGATCGTCTTCATCCAGGCGATTGCGCAGAGGAGCATCCAGATCCGCCGCCATAGAAAAACCCACCGAGAAGGATCGTAGGAAGTAGTTGCTCCGATCGATCACACTCAAGGGCTTCAAGAAGACCAGGCCGCCCAGAACATTGGGCCCGGTAATATCATTCACATAGGTCTCGATACCGCCATAGTCCATGAAGGCGTCGAACTGGGCGCTCACCCGCCGGGTGTTCAGATTGAGGTTCGGATTATAGCGCTTGAGCAGGGTTCCATGGCCGATGGAGTTGGCCGAAAACGAGTTGACCTCGAAAAAGAAGCGCTCTTCTTTCCCGCCCATCCGAATGTATTGGATGATGCGCGCGTAGTCGCTCGGCTCATCCCAGTCCTGACTTCGAATAGCCCCCAGATCATCCCAGCGTCGATCCGCCCGGGAATCCAGCAACTGGATCCGAACCGGTAGCCCAAAGCTCATGGTCAACGGTCCGCCCAATACCTCCCGGGTATGGTTGATCTCGGGTCGAAGGGATACATAGAACACCTCGCCCAGACGCTCCAGGCCCGTGACCAGCCCAAATCGGTTCTCCCATGGGACCAGTCCAATGGACCCCACCTTGGCCAACTCACCCTCCACAAAGGGGATGGGGCCAATCCTCTTCTTTACCGGCTCACCGTCTTTTTTGAGCGGCGTCCTGGTCTTCTTGGGGGCGACCATGACCGTATGCCCGCCAAACATCTGGCAACGTTGCTCGGCATCGGCGTCCAACTCCGGGGCCCCATCCTTGAAGGGACGTGGATTTTTCCGGTCCAGGATTTCGATCAAGCGACCATCGTCTGTAATGCACTTCTGTATACGAACCGTCTGGGTTTTCCCTTTGGGAACGACCTCCACCGTCGCCCCATCATCCGTAACGCTGCGCTGGACTTTTTCAACCGGTGCCGCCTCTTCCGTCGCCTTGGGATCCTCGACCTTCTTGGCCTCCTGGGCATCCGCGGAGTCCATCGGGCCGAAGCCCATAAGCCACAGCGCAGCCAGCATGACCCAGATCTGCGACCGGCCACGGCCAGACGCCCGCGGACGGACGACATATGAATTGCCCTGTGTTGGCAACGTTGGGATCCCCTATTCGATCAACAATGATTTCCGCCGTTGATTCTCCCCGAGGTGCAACCATTGTGCAACCCGCCGCGGCAACCCGATCCGCCATTTTGTCTACCGAAGACAGCCACAATACGATAGATTTTCTCTGGCTTTGTGCCCTGGGCGATGATAGGAAGCCGCTTCCGAATCGTAACGGGCGCGCGTACGAGCCCGTCGTCCGCCGGAGCCCTCCCCCCTCGAATATGAGTCTGGTCGATGTCCAAGCCCCAAGCCAAATATCGCAAAGATTACCGCCCGTCCGACTATCTCATCGACAGCGTCGAGCTGCGCTTCATCCTCGATGAAGACGCCACCATCGTTCGGACCCGCACCGAATACTACGCCAACCCCGAGGTCAACGAGGGTGGAGCCCCCCTGGCGTTGAACGGCACCGATCAAAACCTCCACTGGCTACGCCTCAACGGCGAGGAGCTCGAGGAGAGCGCCTATACGGTCGACGACGAGTTCCTGACCATCCACACCGTACCGACCCGTTTCACCCTCGAGATCGAGACCAGCATCAAACCCCAGGAAAACACCAGTTTGATGGGCCTCTACAAATCGAGCGGCACCTTCTGCACCCAATGTGAGGCGCAGGGCTTCCGCAAAATCACCTATTATCTCGACCGCCCCGATGTGATGACCCGTTTCACCACCATCATCGAAGGCGATAAGACCCGCTACCCGGTGCTCCTCTCCAACGGCAACCGGGTCGAGACCGGCGAGCTCGACAACAATCGCCATTGGGCCCGTTGGGAAGATCCCTTCAAGAAGGCCAGCTATCTCTTCGCCCTGGTGGCCGGCGACCTGGACGTCCTCAAGGACGACTACACCACCACCTCCGGCCGCAACGTCGACCTGGAGATCTACGTCGAAAAGGGCCACCTCGACAGCTGTGACCACGCCATGCGCTCTCTCAAGCGCTCCATGCGTTGGGACGAAGACAACTACGGCCGCGAATACGATCTCGACATCTACATGATCGTCGCCGTGTCCTTCTTCAATATGGGCGCCATGGAGAATAAGGGCCTGAACATCTTCAACACCAAATATGTCCTGGCCCGTAACGACACCGCCACCGACCAGGACTTCGAGAACGTCGAAGCGGTCATCGCCCACGAATACTTCCACAACTGGACCGGCAACCGGGTCACCCTGCGGGACTGGTTCCAGTTGACCCTCAAAGAGGGACTGACCATCTTCCGTGATCAGAGCTTCACCGCCGATATGACCCACCCGGCCGTCAAACGGATCCGCGACGTCCGCATCCTGCGCGCCAACCAGTTCCCCGAAGACGCCGGCCCCATGGCCCACCCGATCCGTCCCGATTCCTATATCGAGATGAACAACTTCTACACCAGCACGGTGTACAATAAGGGCTCCGAGATCATCCGAATGATGAACACCATGCTCGGCCCAGAAGCCTACCGCAAAGGTATGGACCTCTATTTCGAGCGTCACGATGGCCAGGCCGTCACCTGTGAAGACTATGTCCGCGCCCTCGAAGACGCCAACGGCGCCGACTTCGCACAGATCCGCAGCTGGTATTCCCAGGCCGGTACCCCCACTCTCTCGGGCTTTGGCAGCTACGATGCCGCCCAACAGAGCTACACCCTGACCCTGCGCCAGGCCTGCGCCCCCACCCCGGGGCAGACCGAAAAGGCCCCCTTCCTGATGTCCATCGCCGTCGGGCTCCTCGACAGCGACGGCAACGATATGCCGCTGCAGTTGGCGGGCGACGATAGCGCCGCGGTCACCACCCGGGTGCTGCGCTTTACCGACACCGAACAGAGCTTCACCTTTGTGAATGTGCCCGAAAAGCCGGTCCCCTCCGTGCTCCGCAACTTCTCGGCTCCGGTAAACCTGAACATGGAGCAGAGCCAGGAGGACCTCCTCTTCCTCTTCAGCCATGACAGCGACAATTTCAACCGCTGGGAAGCCGGCCAGGTCCTCGCCCTGAAGACCATCTTCCGCCTGGTGAACGACCGCCAGGCCGGACGCCCAATGGAACTCGAAGACAGCTTCGTCGACGCCTTCGGAGCCATCCTCACCGACCGCTCCCTCGACAAACAGCTGGCCGCCATGGCCCTCACCCTGCCCGACGAACAATACCTGGTCGAACGGATGGACGAAGTCGATGTGGACGGTCTATTCGAGGCCCGCGAGTTCATCTACACAACGCTGGCGCGAGAACTCAAAGACGACTTCCAGGCCGTATACGAAGAAAATCGCAGCGACGAGCCCTACGCCCTCGACCGCACATCTATCGGCCGCCGCACTCTGAAGAATCTGGCCCTGAGCGTCCTCTCCCGGCTCGACGATCCGGCCATCAACAGCCGCTGCCTCGAGCAATATAAGGCCGCCGACAATATGACCGATGGACTGGCCGCGACCAGCATTCTGGCCCATACGGACGGTCCCGAACGGGAGCAGGCCCTGGGCGCGTTCTACGCCAAGTGGAAAGACGACGCCCTGGTCACCGACAAATGGTTCGCCATCCAGGCCATATCCCGTCGCAGCAGCTGCCTGAACGATGTGATTGAGCTCACCAGCCACCCGGACTTCGATACGTCCAACCCGAATCGCTTCCGCTCCCTGGTGGGCACCTTCGCCATGTTGAATCACTCGGCCTTCCATGACGTGACCGGAGCGGGGTACCGCTTTGTGGCCGACCATGTGATCGGCCTGGATCCAAAAAATCCCCAGGTGGCCGCCCGCCTGGTCCGGGTCTTCAATCGCTACACCAAATACGACCCCAATCGTAAGGGCTTGATGAAGGCCGAACTCGAGCGGATCCTGGCGGTCGACGGCCTCAGTAAAGACGTCTACGAGATCGTCTCCAAAGCCCTGGCCTGAGGGCTTTTCCAGGGGCAGAGAAAACGTCGAGGATGACGGATTGGACCGAAGTGATCTATCCTGGTCCGGTTCTTGCTTCCTCGTGTGTACGCATGGGGTACTTTACGCCCCACCGTCCACAAACTGCTCTGCCGGAAGTCGATGGTTCAGGTCCGACAAATCGATCGTAAAAAACGCAGGAAAGAGCGTGATGATCTCTTGTTGGAGGACCTCCGACGAGAGCAGCTCGGCCGTCTGCTGGTAGGGATCCCGGCCGAAGAGCGGATCCGCATTCATCCCTCCACCACGCCCAGCGAGCTGGGAAGCCTGATCGACCACCCCGGCCCACAGCGGCCCGCCCGTATGGATGTCCCCGGGGTCGAGAGTCGCCTATCGGGCTTTAACGCCCCGGTCCAGATGAAGAAACGCCGGTCGAGCAAAGAAGACAGCGACTGGGTCCATGAGATGGCCGGCCGCGGGGTGAAGGGCGGCGGCGAGTCCCTACCCTTTCTCGAACGACTCCAGGAGGCCTTCGGCGATCACGACATCTCCGACGTCCGAGCCCATGTGGGTGGTCGGGCCAAAGAAGCCGGCAAAGCCATCGGGGCCCGGGCCTACGCCTCCGGCAACGACATCGCCTTCAACGAGGCGCCCGATCTCCACACCGCAGCCCACGAGGCAGCCCATATCGTCCAGCAACGCCAGGGGGTCAACCTGGACGGCGGCGTGGGGAGTGTGGGCGATCGCTACGAACAACACGCCGACGCGGTCGCCGACGCCGTAGTAGCTGGCCGCAATGTGCAGACCATGCTCGGTAGCCCGACCCAGGCCACCAGCCTCAGCCGCCCGGGCGTACAACGGGCACATGCACGATCCGCTCCAGTTCCCGCCTCTAAACTTGCGGAGGTTATGCAGGCGGTTAATTATTCGAAAGTCATGCTGCGCCGGGCCATTCGTGAGCTGAATCGCCCCGACCGAGATCATAACGTCTACAAACTTTATTTCGATGCCAGCTACTCACCCAGTAACCCTGACAGTCAAGCCCGCTACATCAGAATACTCACCAAGTACCGTCAGTTTCTCCAGGACCTAGATAACGGTGCGGTCACATACAAAGCCGTTTTTTATGACCCGACTACAGACGAAGACGGGAATGTCGACGACCATTGGGGTACCTATGGGGAGACGAGGTCGGGTAGCGATGGCACACCTGGGGATGATGGCCTTGTAATTTACATAAACTTCAGCGGCATTTGGAAAACAGCCTCAAAGTGGGAAAGATCGGGCTTCATCATCCACGAGTTCTCCCATGAGTATGGCGTCGACGATCAAAATCATGACGCAGACGAATGGAATGAAGGCTATACCTACTCCAACTGCTTCGAATACGCTAAGTACAACCCAGAACTGGCGGAAGACAATAGTAACAATTACTCCCTGTTCGCAGAGCACTGCCTGGCTGAAGATTTAAACCAGACCGAAGCCTCAGACCTGGAAGATGGCGGCGCGGGATATGGTTCCAATTTTGGTCATGTTTATTTGGACGTTACGGATAACGGCGACGGCACCAAAACTGTGAAAGGCACCTGGCCGTGGGATTATGACGCGGATACCCGCCACCGCGACGGGGATCTACACGACAACGAAGGATATATTGGCGGTTTTCAGGGGACTGCAAAAGGTGACGGCAAAATCCACTACACCTGGGTACAAGTAAATGAAAACGACAACACCGATATCCGAACCGGCTCCGGCACATTTAATATTCTGCGAAACGGCCAAATGCTCACTGGCCCCTGGACCCAACAAAAGATGGCCAAAAGCGGCAAGCGCGGCATCCTCCTCGGGGAAGGGACCAGTAGTGCCGACGTAAAGAAGCTACAAGAAGGTCTCAACGCGCTTGGTCATAATTCTGGCACGCCCGATGGACATTTCGGCTCCAATACCAAGGCGGCTGTAAAGGCCTTACAGTCTGATACCACTGTACAGACGCTGCATGGCCTGGCTGTTGATGGAGTTGTAGGCGACAACACCATGGTCGCCTACAACGACCTGCTCCTACAGAAAGGGCTCGACCAATACTGCATCAACCAGGGAAATCTGGTCTCCTCTGGAAATTGGACGCTCGTTGTTCAGACGAAAGAAGACGGCATGGCCACCGCCTCCGAGGAGGGCGTCCAGGCCGCAGCCGCCAAGGGTATCGAAGGCTCCGGCGGCAAGCTCCCCTACCTCGACACGATTCAGGCCTCTTTCGGTAAGCACGATGTAACAGGCGTCCAGGCCCACACCGGTGGTAAAGCCGCCGACGCCGGCAAGGCCATCGGCGCCAAGGCCTATGCCTCGGGCAACGACGTAGCCTTCGCGGGCTCGGCCGATCTCCATACGACAGCCCACGAGGCCGCCCATATCGTCCAACAACGGGCGGGGGTATCTCTTAAGGGCGGAGTCGGCCAGGTCGGCGACAAATACGAACAACACGCCGACGCCGTGGCCGACGCGGTCGTCGCGGGCAAGAGCGCCGAAGGCCTCCTCGACACCATGGCCGGCAGTGGGAAGAGCGAAGCCGCCACCCAAAAATCTGTCCAACGCACGCCCACATTCTCGGGCAGCGGAAACAACATCTATGTATCCGGTCTCGAAGAGGGTGAATCGGCTCCACGGGGCGTGACGGTTATACCGACCAATGCAGAACTGGAAACCGAACGCCAGGAAAAGATCGCCGAGTTGGACACACTCTTTGAGCAATTTCGTTCTCTACCGGAAGAAGTTCGGACCGCCTTACAAAGCAATGACGGTACGGGAGGTTACTATTTCCGCGACGAAGCTCGACAAGATGACCGTTTAGCCGACTTCAGCAACCGCGTCCCTAATTCACCCGACGGCGTGTTGATTATGCGTGGCGTCATCGAACTCGGTGCTCAGCTGGCCACTGAATTGCAAAATCCGACGGCCGATCCTGGCGTCCCGGTGGAAGTCCAGGAAGCTATTCGGGATCTCAGAAGATCGCACCGGCAAATGACTACAAGCCTGCAGATGGCAACGGACCGACTAAAATTCTACCAGGGCCTTCATAGCCCGAAGGACATCACCGACTTCTGGATGTCGAGAATAGCGGACGTCATGGGTGGAGCCACCCTACCCCCCGTTGCAATGATTCATTCGGCTCAGGCCCGGCTGGATGATTTCGAGAACGCTCTAGACGGCACATCCATCGGCTTGATCCATACTAATAGCGTCCTCGCCAACATTCGCGTTCACGACTTCGTCAACGCTATGAATCTTTACATCGAGGCCTTCGACGGAGGTATCGATAACGCCGTCTTCGTACTGGATGTTACCAAGGAAGTCTCTTTCGCCGTTGTTGCCGCCTACCTCACCCGCGGGGCGAGCGCCAAATTACAGGTCGCCAGCTGGGGTGGAAAGCTTCTAATCGGCACCGGGATAAAGATGGGTATCACGGCGGCAGACAACACGGCCAAACAACTGATATTAGGTAAAGACTTCAGCATGGGTGAGCTGGCTACTGCGGTCGCGAAAACCGGCGCGACCAGTTTGATCGCCGGTGTAGGCGGTGGAGTAATATCTAAAAGGGTAGCGCCGTACGTTACGTCACGACTAGGCGGGCTCGTCACTAATGCGGCCGTCGAAGCTGTTTTGAACGACAGCTTTAAGTCCGTGTTTGCTGAGGCCTTCAGCATGACCTGGGACCTAATGACCAAAAAGGACACGGCCCCTCAAAACGCCGAAGAGTTTTTCGGACGCCTGGCCGTCGCTTTACTGGTTGGCAGCGTAGAAGGCACGCTGATGTGGGATGCTGAGAACCTCTCTGGACTCCGTGGCCATGCACTGGGCAAGCAACTGGCCGTAATCGAAGGTGGATCTGAGTTTGCCAAGCAACTGCTGATGGAAGGAACAAAACGGGCCGCGCGAGCGCCCAGCGCCGACGAGGGAGCCACCCAACGTAAAGAATCTGGCGGGAGCGCACCTGAGGGTCCGGAAGTACAACGACTTGCCGACATGGGCGTGGCCGGCACCGGCGGGTCCCTCCCCCATCTGGACACCATCCAGGAGTCCTTCGGTAAGCACGATGTAACGGGCGTACAAGCACATACCGGTGGCGCCGCCGGTGATGCAGCCAAGCAAATCGGCGCCAAGGCGTATGCGACGGGCAACGACGTAGCCTTCGCAGGTTCCACCGACCTACACACTGCAGCCCACGAAGCGGCTCATGTGGTGCAGCAACGAGCCGGTGTCGCTCTGAAAGGCGGAGTCGGTGAGAGCGGCGACAAATACGAACAACACGCCGACGCCGTGGCCGATCTCGTCGTCCAGGGCAAATCCGCCGAGGGCGAGCTGGACAAAATGGCCGGCAGCGGTGCCAGCGAGCCTGCCACCCAGCGGGTAGTACAAAAGGAAGGCGTCGGCCCCGAGCATGTAGAGGGAGCAGATACCGAAAAGTCCGAATGGGAAACCTCCGGAAACCTCCGCGGAAGTCCCCTACCCCCGGTACGAAGCAAGACCCCACCGAACACCGCCGTGGTGGAAGATGGGGCGACCTACGCGGTCCGGATCGCCGGGGCCGAGCTCATAAAGGCAGGGCAGAAACAACGCGCCGAAGGCATGCTCGACAAGAATAGGAACGTCACCGACTTCCGGTATTTCTTCGCCAAGGTCTACGAGATCGTCAGCAAAAACGAAGTAAAGCTCACCAAGGGCGCTAACTTCTATTATCCCTCGTATGTGGCCGCCTGCATCCTGTATTTCGAGAAGCTGTACGAAGACAACTTCAACGCCTACGAGGACGGCGGCCATGTAGAAGCCCATTGGAAAGAGGCCTTCGAGACCTGCGCCACGATGAAAGAAGTGAACGAAGCGGCCAGTTTAGCTGGCCAGGTGCCGGGAATACCGCTTCTCGGTGCAACGGCCGCTGGAGCCCGGGTGCTGGCAGCGGTTCGTTCGCTGGTCGTCTCCATGCAGGCCCATATCCGTTACGATCTGCCGCGCGCCGAGGCCTGGGTCTTCAACAGCTATTACGCCCATATGCCTGGGGTTTCCATCGGCGACTTCAAGAAAGACTTCATGGCGATGGGACCCGTCTTCGATGCCGCCACCACCGAGATGCTTCCCATTATGGCCCAACGGCTCGGATTGCCGGTGGACTGGACCCCACAGATGGTCATGGACATCGCCATGACCCACGTCCTGGACGCCGATATGGCGTCGGAGCGGGCCGACACCTGGTCTAGAGCCGAGGCTCTGGTCGACGAAGGCCTTACGGGTAAGGGACCGTATGTGACGGATGAATCCGGTGATGCGGCTACGCTCTCGGGGGACGCCACCAAACAAGACAATATGAGCTCCCTCGGCAAGATCCACGACAAGACCCTGCATCCCAGCATGGACAGTAGCCGCGAGGTGATGGACGACGACGCGGCCCGAGAAGCCGCCCGGGTTCCCTATGGAGAGCTCAGCCGCAAGAGCGCATCCGAACGGGTTCGCATGATCCACGGGATGCTTCGAGGCAGTACCGGTGATGATGACGAGATCCGCATCCAGGACGTCCTCTGGGCCTCGGCCCATGCAGGCGATCTGGAGATCGTCGTCAACGCATCGGGTGGTGCCTATGTGATAATGAACAAGACCGACGGTAAAGAAGCCACAAGCCTGCGCTCTTTCTTCCGCAACAACTACTACAAGATCGCCGGCACATTCGATCTCAGCGCCATCGTCAACAAATGTTGCGATGGTGGCAGCGAATGGGAAGAAGAGATGATCGCCGATATCTTCGATGCCCGCCCCAGCCTGGCACAGTTCCTGGTCAAAAACTGCGGCGGCAACGAGTACACCGGCTATGTCCACCTGGCCGAGACCCTCGACGGCGCAGATTGGGACCGGGTCCGCAAGGTCATGGCAAAACACGCCTATTCACAGTTCGCCGTCTCAAGCCGCATTCGGATCATCAATTGGCTCTGCGACGGGATCACCCCGACCTGGGCCGAAATCGAGATCTTTGTTATCCTTAGGAAGGCGTCGGTCAGCGATTTCAAAAGCATCGTGAACTTTCTCGGCTACAACCGGATTGCCGGTGAACTCGACGGCCCCCTTCGCGCCATGTTCGCGCAAATGGCCAAATCAAGCGGTGTGCGGGGTGCCGCTGGTGGAGCAGGGGCGGCGGTCTTCCGCAAAGAAGACGGCCCCGGCGCGCCCTCGGGTGATTGGGTCCAGGCCGTGGCGACCGACGGTGTGAAGGGCTCCGGCGGATCCCTACCCTACCTGGGCAAGATCCAGGCCTCTTTCGGCAAGCACGATGTCACGGGCGTACAAGCACATACCGGCGGCAAAGCCGGTGATGCAGCCAAGCAAATCGGCGCCAAGGCCTATGCCTCGGGCAACGACGTAGCCTTCGCAGGTTCCACCGACCTACATACGGCCGCCCACGAGGCCGCCCATATCGTCCAGCAACGGGCGGGGGTATCTCTCAAAGGCGGAGTCGGTGAAAGCGGCGACAAATACGAACAACACGCAGATGCGGTGGCCGATCTCGTCGTCCAGGGCAAATCCGCCGAGGGCCTCCTCGACACCATGGCCGGCAGCGGTGCCAGCGAGCCGGCCACCCAACGTGCCGTACAGAAAGATCCCGATGGCAACACCAGAGCCGCACCGGCCAATAAGTATCAACGTATACAGTCGATGTTGGCCGGGTATACCGAAGGCGATCCCAGCCTTGGCCCGCTCGGACTTACTGAAGCCTTTGTCAGCAACGACGTAAAGGTCCCCGAGAAAGTAAAGTTTGGCCCGGCCTCGGTGATGACGAAAGTCGTACGATATGACGAAGGGGTCGCCAAAGCCCGACAGGCGTTTGCGACCACTGGTGCAGAAAAGCACTTCTATAAGTTCGGCTTCCTGGGATTCGCACGAGAAACGGCGCAAGCCTCTCTTACAACCCATATGCTCGGCTCCTACACTACCCATATAGCTTATACCCCCAGTGGTAAGATCCTCTTCGCGGTGCAGAACTCCACCAGCCGTCAGTCTGGAACGCGAAACCCGGTCACTGGCGAAGGGGCGGCCGAGAATAAAAGTCGCGCCGAGAGCGACTGGTTCGGCACCATTCACCAACTTTATTATTGGGAAGAAGACCCGCCCGCCGCCACGAGGGGTGCTGCTGCTGCTACCGGTGGCGCAGCGGCTGCCGCCACCCAGCGCGCCGTCCAACGCAAAGACAGCAAGGCAGACGATGCGACAAAGAAATTCTGGTTCAAAAAACTGCTGGGGCTGACGTCAAAGATTGAAAAGAAGAAAAGATTCTATCGAGGGGAAGCGAACGTCCACCAATCGGAAACCAAGCGCGGCGGGCCCACGGAAGATGCACATCGTGATTTCGCAAAGGCATATTCCTCGCTCTATAACTATTCATGCACCATTGAGACGCGCATTACGAATAACGTCCTTGAAGTAAGCAAGAACGGAACGCCGACAGCCGACGCCAGCAGAATTGAACATCTTTTCTATGCTCGGCATTCGGGTATCGGAGCCATGCAGGCCGACGAAGACAATAAGATGGCCAGGCTCTATCGGAACCATCAATGGGAGCGAGACACGGCCCAGGACGCCGAGGTGGCAGCTAGAGCCGCACAAGGAATTCTAATCGATTCGGCGGTAATGGTCCTTGAAGGCGGCCTATTAGCAGCAGGCGTCCCCGAAGACGTTGCCGGCAGTATTGCTACGGGTTTCAAGGTCTATCTTGAGACCGCGAAGACGGTTGTTGGCGACCGCCTTATTCTTCAGGGGAAATCAACTAGCCCGGAAGAAGCCAAGACAATCTTCCTTGCATACCTGCTCAAAGAATCGCTGGACGCCATTAACGACAAGATAGTGGGTCAATTCCTCGAAACCGAGATCGCCCAGGTGCTCGTAAAGCAGTTCGGCGCTACGGCCCCGGTTGATATCATCAAGGATACCATCGACAGAGCGATGATTAAGGCGAATCCACCAACCTTGACTCCATCTCCCGATGCTATCGCAAAAGCCTACAAAGCAGCCGTCACCGCAAAGTCATTAAAAACACAGGCAATATTGGAAGGCGGTTGGGATAACCCCGATTTCATGGAAAACGTGGCAACCACGTCGCTCGCGATCATGGGACACGTGGTCAAAGCGCGCGCCAAGAAAGGTAAATTCAAACTGCAGAAAAAAGAGCGCGATGGTGAGAAAGTCAAAGATGCCGATGAGCTTCAGGCCGCAGCCGCCATGGGTGTGGAAGGCTCTGGCGGGTCCCTCCCCCATCTCGGAAAAATCCAGGCCTCCTTCGGCAAGCACGATGTAACGGGCGTCCAGGCCCATACCGGTGGCAAAGCCGCCGACGCCAGCAAGGCCATCGGCGCCAAGGCCTACGCCTCGGGCAACGATGTGGCCTTCGCGGGCTCAGCCGATCTCCACACCGCAGCCCACGAGGCCGCGCATGTGGTGCAGCAACGGGCGGGTGTCGCTCTTAAAGGCGGAGTCGGTGAGGTCGGCGACAAATACGAGCAACACGCCGACGCCGTGGCCGATCTGGTCGTCCAGGGCAAATCCGCCGAGGGCCTCTTAGACTCCATGGCCGGTAGCGGTGCCAGCGAGCCCGCGCAACGCAAAGAAGTCCAAAAGGTCGAAAACGCCGAGACCGCCGCCGAACAAGAAACCGCATCGGCCTCACAAGAAAGGGTAATCCTTGACTCGCCCGCTGGAAGTCTCGCAGAAATCGTGGCCAAAAATAATTACGCCCGTGATGGTTTGGCAAGGATCTCAATCCTGGGAAGAACAGTTAAAACGTTTCGGACCGATGCCGCACACGATCCAGCCAACATTCTCTGGTTTCGTGAGGTCGTGGGACCTGGCAAGAGTGGCAAACAATATGGTTTTTACAAGAAAGACGGCGAAAAAGACGGCGTGAAATACGGGGCCGGCAGCTACCACGGTCCAAGTGAGGACGAGGTCGGTCCGGTATGCGGTCGTACATCCGAGGGTGGGGCCATCTTCGACCCATTACAGTCGGTGGGGCATATCCGTACAGACGTGGTCGATTGGTTCATTGGAGACAAAGAGAAATTTAAAGCAAATCTCCTTCCAAAAATCA
>Ga0310121_10000253_pt1 | contig 57939 bp, 55 predicted proteins | sample CB27_Tmax_986_MG_FD_203504 | JGI IMG/M metagenome (GOLD analysis project Ga0310121, IMG submission 203504) | Marine microbial communities from Western Arctic Ocean, Canada - CB27_Tmax_986 | ecosystem: Environmental > Aquatic > Marine > Oceanic | place: Canada: Western Arctic Ocean | collected... | reverse complement strand
GCCGGCGCCGACGGCGGTGGCGGCGGTGGCGGCGGTGGCGGCGGTGGCGGCGGTGGCGGCGGTGGCGGCGGTGGCGGCGGTGGCGGCGGTGGCGGCGGTGGCGGCGACCGTCTGTGCTTCATTCCAATTCGCGGGCGTGAAGGCGAGACTTCCCAGGTCGGTAGTCAGCTGGTTGTCAGGGGCAACGTTGATCGTCACGTTGCTCAGTGGCGCGGCGGTGAGGGCGACCGAGTAGTGTTCCGCCGCCCCGCTGCCTTCAGTCAGGAGCGTCGACCCACCAGCCTCGGTCAGGGTCACCCCTGCGTCGATGTAGGTGAAGTGGTCCGCGGCCCTGTTGGCGCTGGTGTCGGCCGCCGTGATGACGACCACGTCCGCGATGCCGGCCGCATGCGCGGGCGACGTCGCCGTGATGGTCGAGTCATTCACTCCGACAATGTCAGTCGCTGGCACACCCCCGAACGTCACCGTCACGACGCCGCCGAGATTACTGCCGGCGATTGTGACGCTAGCCCCCCCAGCCGCCGGGCCGCTGAGCGGATTGATGGAATCGATACTGGGCGGGGGGGCCTACGCAAGAAGCGATGGTGAGCTTGGCGCTCCAGTCAGGGTCAAGAGAATCAGAGCGCCGAACAGCATCCCATACCGGCCGGCGAGGCGTTGCATGTTCGATCACCTTTGCTACATGACTGCCTCTTACATCAGGTCTCGACCCTCGCACCAGATGGCGGCGGGGAACGTCGCCTGGCTCCAGACTGGCTACGCGCGCCGTTCGATCAACTCGATGCGAACCTGATCGGGCGTGCGGAGGAAGCAGATTCGCACCCCCGGCGCCGCCTCCACAGGTGGCTCGGCCAGGGTCGCGCCAAGGCCTTCGAGACGCGCAATATCCGCCTCGAGATCCTCGCTGTCGAAGCCGAAGTGCTCCAGGCCGAGGTGGGCGTCACCGTCCGCCGACCCCAGCCGCTCGCCGCTGCGCTCGTTCGAGATCATCACGTTGATCTCATTCTCCGAGCGGCAGACGATGAAGCGGTCGCCGAATGAGCGAGTCGTGTCGCTCACGATGCGGAAGTTGAACGCCTCAGCCCACCACGCGGCCGACCGCTCCGGATCCGCCGACTTCAGGTGCAGGTGATTGATCGCGTAAGCCACGCAGACTCTCCATTCGTTGGTCCCAACGGTTGCTGAGGGTAGCCGCTCGCCGCGTTGACAGACGGACCGGCACCGGCCGACGAACCCATCGCATCGAAGCAGCCGGGGCCTCGCCGCCCCAGCGCCCCCCCCCCGATGGGGTGTTGTCATGCACCCCAACCGCTTGGTAGCCATCCCTCTCCCGTAAGAGGGAGTCGCACTTCGCTAAGCAACATACCCTCAACGCCCAAACCGGATATTGTGAGGCTGCTCAGGACGAAAGGACACCTTGCCATGGCAGACGGAATCACGGTCGCGCGCGACGCCCTGACGGCGGAGCGTGTGGACCTGCAACGGCGAATCGCCGACGTTGACCGGGCGCTGCAAGCGCTCAGCGGCGTGGGCACAGCACGGCGCGGCCGCCAGCGAGGCCGCCTGGACCGCGTGCCGCGCGGAACACTCACGACCGGGATCGAAGAGACCCTGGCGTCGCAACGTGAGCCAATCCACGCGGACGAGATCCTGGACGCGCTGAAGGCGCTCGGGTCCGCCCCACGCGGGGCAAACCCCAAGGCCAGCTTGGTCAACGCGCTGACCCGCATGGCGAAGCAAGGCAAGGTACGCAACACCGGACGCAATCGCTGGCGCAGCAACTAACACGCGAGAGGGCGCGAACAGGCGACGCGACCGAATGTGCGAACTTGGTCGCGTCGTTTGTTCATGCCTGTCACATTAAGACGCCGTTACGAGGTCCGTCGCAACTTCTTAAGCGTCTTCAGCTCGCGCGGCGGATCGAGCTCCCGGCCGCGGATCGTGTTGGCGACCTCGCCGACATAGATGTCGCCGCGTGAGTCGACGGCGATGCCGTGGGGTGCGATGAACTCGCCCGGCCCCTCACCTTCATCCTCGGCGCCGAACAACGCCACGCGTTGGCCGTCTCGGCTGTAGACGCTGACCCGATGCCCCAGCCCGGGCGCGTCGTCTACACCGGCGATGCCATTCAGCTCTCCGATGTAGATCAGGCCGTCGGCCGCGAGGGTCAGCCCATCCGGCCGGTGAATGTTGTTCCACATCGCGACGAACGTGCCGTCTTCGCGGAACACCTGCACGCGATGACATTCGCGATCCGCGACGTAGAGCAGCCCCTCTTCATCGATGGCGATGTTGTGCGGCCGAATGAATTGCCCCGCATCGATGCCGGGCTCTCCCCAGGTCGCCTTGTGCTCACCGTCGGGGCTGAAGCGGTGGATGCAGGAGTTGCCGTAGCCGTCCGTGATGAACAGGTCGCCGCTGATCGGCGAGACGGCGCAGTGTGTCGGCCGGTTGAACGGCTGTCCACTCCAACGCGGCGCCGGGGCATTTGTCTCACCGATCGTCTGCAAGAGTTCGCCGTCGGGGCTCCAGCGAGTGATCGTGTGGGTGCCATCGTCCGCGCAGTACAGCGTGCTGTCGGGCGCCACCCAGATCCCGTGCGTGCGATCGGAGAAGTGGCCCGCACCAAAGGAGCGGATCCAGCCACCGTCGGGGCGGAGCACCATCACCGGGTGCTCCGTGTTGCGCGTCATCAGGTAGACCGTGTCGTCGGCGCCCACGGCGACGCCGGGCGTCTCCACCAACGTGATCCCGTCCGGCAGCTCTTCCCACTCGCTGAGCGCCTCGTATTGCATTTCGCCCTCGCCGAGCTGGGCGTTCGTCTGGCTTGTCATGCGGCACCTCCAAATCGACCCGCAGGATAGCGCCGCAGGCGCGGCGAGCGCCGTTAGACTGCCCGCGACGTCTGGAGGGATCACGATGAAGTTCGGCCTGCTCTACGAGATTCAAATTCCCCCACCCTGGTCGGAAGGATACGAAGCCCGGGCCTATGCGGAGGCGATGGAGCAAATCGTCCTCGCCGATGAACTGGGCTGGGACTATGTCTGGGCCGTCGAGCATCACATGCTGCCGGGCTGGTCGCACAGTTCGGCGCCAGAAGTCTTCTTCGGCGCATTGAGCCAGCGCACATCGCGGATCCGCCTCGGCCACGGCATCGCGCTGCTGCCGAAGAACTTCAACCATCCCGTGCGCGTCGCGGAGCGGACGGCGGTACTCGACATCCTCAGCGGCGGCCGGGTCGACCTCGGCACCGGCCGCGCCGTCACGCTGCAAGAGTTGGACGGGTTCCAGGTCGAACCCGACGAGACGCAGGCCCAGTGGGCGGAGGGTATCGAGATCGTGAAGCGGGCCTGGCGCGACGAGCCTTTGAGCTTCGACGGCACGTACTACCAAATCCCCGAGCGGCACGTCGTGCCCAAGCCGCTGCAGAAGCCGCACCCCCCACTCTGGCTGGCCGGCACCAATCCCGAGACGTTCGCGAAGGCGGGTCGCCACGGCCTGGGCCTGTTGGGCTTCGTCACGGCGACGCCAGATGAGGTGGAGCCACGCGTCGCCGCTTATCGCGCGGGCATCGCCGACCCCAACCCGATCGGCGACTTCATCAATGATCAGGTCGCCGTCCTGATGCAGACCTATTGCGCGGAAACGAACGCGGAGGCGCTTGCCGTGGCGGAACCTGCCGTCACGCGCTCGGCGGAGCTCGCGGCCGAGTTGTTCCTGCCCTGGGCCGAACCGGGCGCAACGAAGAACGCCGCCTCGTACCAGTACCTGACCGAACAATCCCGGACCGGAGCCGCCGCGCCGGAGTCCGTCGCCGAACGCGCCAGGAAGGGTGTCCTGGCCATCGGGACGCCGGATGATTTAGTCGAGACAATCAAGCGCTACGAGAGCATGGGCGTCGACCAGGTCATGACCTGGGTCCAATTCGGTGGGCTGCCGCACGACAAGATCATGGAAAGCATGCGGCTGATGGGGGAACAGGTGCTGCCCAAGCTGCAGCAGACCTCTGGCGCGCCCAGCGGGAATCCCAGCTAGGCGACCGCGCTCGCGTCGCACCGTCCACGCAAACGGCGAAAGCAGGAGTTTCACGATGTCTGAGCCAAGCGCCCGCTGCCCGGTCTGCAAGAAGGCGATCGGCCGCGTCCGCGTGATCGAGGTGCTGCCCGAGTCCGCGCCACAGTCCAGCCGCGAGGCCATCGTCGCGCTGCTGGCCTGCCCCCATTGCACGGTCACAGTCTCGGCGCAGCTGCTCGGCGCGATCGGATAGCGCTTCGGCCTCAGTCGGGAGCGCGCTGCGAGGTCAGATCGAGCGCGGGTGCAGTCTCGCGCCAGGCAGCGATGCGGCCGCGTACGGCGACCTGGACGCGCGCCTGCGCCTGCTCCACGTGCGCATGGAGCAGGCTGCGCCCGGCCACGTTGCGCAGCTCGCCGACCAGCGCAGCGATGTCGGCCACGCTCTCGCCATCGGCGGCGCCGCGCAGGCGGATGCCGATCGCATCCAGTTCGCGCACAAGCCGCGCGACATCAGCGCTGGAGTCCTCGACCCCATCCGCCTGCAGTAGCAGTCGGAGCGCGTCGAGTTGGCGGCGCAGCGCCACGACATCAGTCGCTGGCACCACGGATGCCAGCGTCGCGCGATCAAAAGCTCGTGAAACCACCGGCTCCCCCGTTGAACTCGCCAACCGCTGGACACCCTGACGCCCGAACCGCCTGGGGGCAAGCGGATGCCGCACCACGGCAACAGCTGCTGTACGCGCCAGGGCTCCGGCCAGATGGACCCAAGCCTGATACCGTCTGGATCTGGCCTCGCCCCTCCGAGCTTGGCTACCACTGACGTGTCGGCTTCAGCGGGCGACGAGGAGTGCAGCATGGTGCAGACTTCGCAGGCCGCCGCCGGCGCTGCCCGGATTGGGCATCTGCCCTCCGTGGCTGGCCTCGCGCACCGCTTCAGCGCTGCCATCTGGCACCTCAACGGCACCAGCATCCGACGAGACCTCCGCCCGGCCGATTACGCCTCGGTACGGCGCGTCCTGGACACTTGAGAAGACTTCAGCGTGGTCGGCGGCCGCGTCTACGAGTCAGCCGGGATCCGGGGCAAGGGCTGGGACGCGCCTTAGCGCCAGCGGCCGTCGAGAGCCTCCGCAGATCCCCCTTGAGCAGCGCTCTATCCGTGTCCTGCGCGCGCAATACGCAGATCGCGGACGTCCCGATTATGGGAAAAACTCCCAAGAATCAACGCGGCACCGTCGCTTCGGAGAACCAAAGGTTATAGTGTTCAAGCAGTAGAGCAACTGGACAGAGGAGGCTGAGCGCCGTGAACAAAACTGAGATGGCTGCGAAGCTCGCGGGACAAACAGACTTGACCCAGGCGAAGGCGTTGGAGGTCGTCGAGGCGATCTTCAGCACGGATGCCAGTCGGGGCATCATCGCTGCGGAGTTGGATGCGGACCGCGAGGTCTCGATTGCTGGATTCGGCAAGTTCGAGACTCGCCATCGGGCCGCTCGCACCGGCCGAAACCCTGCCACCGGGGCCACGCTGCAGATTCCGGCCAAAAAAGTGGCCGCCTTCAAGGCCGCGAAGGGTCTCAAGGACCGCGTCGAGATCTAGAACCGAGATTCGCCCACGCCGGGGACGGGGATCCGTGCACCAACCGCTTCCTTCGAACAGCATTCGAAGCGCCCGCCGGTCGCCGTCGCAACGTCACCCCAGCTCCGGCTCTACGCCCTGCGAGCCCGCCCTCATAGGTGCTGCGTGCTCTAGCATCCTCCCGGACCGGAGGTGAGCACGATGGCCGCAGCGCTCGAGGGTATGCGAATCTTGGACATGACGCAGTACGAGGCCGGGACGTCCAGCACCCAGATGCTGGCCTGGCTCGGGGCGGAAGTCGTCAAGGTCGAACCGCCCAGCGGCGACCCCGGCCGCACAGTCTTCACAGCCCGGGTCGACGACTCGCAGTACTTCCTCAATTACAACGCGAATAAGCGCAGCATCGTGCTCGATCTGAAGCAGAGCCGCGGCCGCGACGTGTTCCTCGATCTCGTGCCTCACTTCGATGTCTTCGTCGAGAATTATGGGCCCGGCGTGATCGAGAAGCTCGACATCGGCTACGACGTCGTGCGCGAGCGCAATCCCGCCATCATCTACACGCGGATCAAGGGCTACGGCTTGGACGGCCCGTACAGCGGCTACAAGTCCTTCGATCCATTAGCGCAGGCCGCGAGCGGCGCGATCTCCGTCACGGGCGAGGCCGATGGCCCGCCGATCAAGCCTGGTCCCACCGTCGCCGACACCGGTACTGGAATGCAGACCGCGCTCGCCATCACGGCCGCGTGGGCGCAGCGGCAGCAGACCGGCAAGGGCCAGCTGATCGAACTGTCGATGCAGGAAGTCATGACGATGTTCATGCGCACAACCGGGGTGACCGAGTGGGCGGAGAACCCTGTCGGTCGTCGCAAGCATCAGGCGGGCGCGCCGGGCGGCATCTACCCCTGTGCTGGCGGCGGCGAGAACGACTACCTCTTCATGCTCGTCGTCACCACGCGGATGTGGGACCAGCTCTGCATCGCGATCGGACGCGACGATCTCCTCGTTGACCCGCGCTTCCAGAGCGAGCGCCTGCGTCGCGAGAACCGCGACGTGCTGGACGCGGAAATCAGCGCCTGGACCTCAAAACACGACAAGCACGAGGCGATGCGAATCCTCTGCGAGTCGGGCGTGCCCGCGAGCGGCATCTTCGACACGATGGACGTCTTTAACGACCCTCACCTGGCCGCTCGCGGCTTCATTGAGCAGATCGACCATCCGGTCGAGGGCGAGATCACACTGATGAAATCTCCGATCCGGATGTCAGAGTCCGAAGTACCACTGCGAGCGGCGCCGCTCCTGGGGGCCGATAGCAGGGACGTGCTGCAGACGGATCTGGGACTGAGCGAGGCCGAGTTGGCCGCACTCAGCGATGCGGGCGTGGTGCACTTCGCGCCCGGAGAAGCGTTCAAGGCGTCTGTCGAACGGTAGACGCGACACTCGACACAGCAGCGAAAAATTGGAGAGACGGATGACGACGACAAGCGACACGATGACCGGGTCCCAGCTGCTGGCGCGAAGCCTCAAGCAGCAGGGCGCCGACTACATGTTCGGCGTGGTGGGATTTCCCGTCTCGCAGCTGGCGATCGACGCGCAAAAGGCCGGCATCACGTACATCGGCATGCGTAACGAGCAGTCGGCTTCGTACGCCGCTCAGGCGGCCGGTTATCTGACCGGGCGGCCGCAGAGCTGCATCGTGGTCTCTGGCCCCGGCGTCGTGCACGCCCTGTCTGGGCTGGCTAATGCCCAGCAGAATTGCTGGCCGATGATCCTGATCGGTGGCGCCTCCGCCATCAACCAGAACGGCATGGGCGCCTTCCAGGAAGAGCGCCAGGTCCACATCGCGACGCCGTTCTGCAAGTACGCGCACGCCGTTGAGCACGAGAGTCGCATTCCTTACTACGTTGAGCAGGCCGTTCGCTACTCGCTCTACGGTCGTCCGGGCGCGGCCTACCTCGACCTGCCCGACGACGTCCTCACCGCCGAGATCGAATTGGCCGACGTGCAGGACGTGCAGACCGTGCCTGACCCGCCGCGCCCGACCGTGGCCGAGGCCGATATCGAAGCCGCACTAGCGACGCTCAAGTCGGCCGAGAACCCCCTCGTCATCGTGGGCAAGGGCATGGCGTGGGCCCGTGCCGAGAACGAGGTGCGCGACTTCATCGACAAGACCCAGCTTCCGTTCTTGCCGACGCCGATGGGCAAAGGCGTCGTGCCCGACGATCACCCGCTCTCCGTCGCGCCGGCTCGCACGGCCGCGCTTCAGAACGCCGATGTGATCTTCCTGATGGGCGCCCGCCTCAACTGGATCCTGCACTTCGGCAAGGCGCCGCGCTACCGCGAGGACGTGCGCGTGATCCAGCTCGACAACGTGGCCGAGGAGATCGGCTCCAACGTCCCGGCCGCGGTTGGCCTGATGGGCGATGGACGGGCAGTCATGGCTCAGATCAACGCCGCGCTCGAGGCGGAGCCCTGGCAGTACCCGGAAGAGACACCCTGGCGGAACACGCTCGACACGCAGGCCGAGAAGAACGTCGAAATCAGCGCCTCGATGATGGCCGACGACAGCACCCCGATGAACTACTACCGCGTGTTCAAGGACGTGCGCGACACCATGCCGCGCGATGCGATCATCGTGGGCGAGGGCGCCAACACGATGGATATCGGGCGCACGGTGCTCGACAACTACGAGCCCCGGTCGCGCTTGGACGCCGGCACCTACGGCACGATGGGCATCGGGCTGGGTTTCGCCATCGCTGCGGCGGTGACCAACCCGGACCGGCGCACGGTCGCGGTGCAAGGTGACGCCGCCTTTGGCTTCAGCGGCATGGAGGTTGAGACGGCCTGCCGCTACAAGCTGCCGTTGACGGTCGTCGTGATCAACAACAACGGCATCGGCGGCGGCATCGCGGAGCTGCCGAAAGACCGACCGCCGCCGCCCAGCGTGTACCTGCCCGAGGCGCGCTACGAGAAGGTGATGGAAGCCTTCGGCGGCCGGACCTACTACGTGGAGAACCCCGACGACCTGCTGCCGGCCATGACGGAAGCCAACGAGGGCGAGGGCCCCGCGCTGGTCCACGTGCGGATTGACCCGCGGGCCGGTCGCAAGCCGCAGAAATACGGCTGGCACACGGGTTGATCGTTGGAGCGCCGGCCGGCGCGAGCCCGGGAAGAATTAGCGTCGCGGCGCTACCTCCCATGATCAAGGTGGCCGGAAGTCGGCGCGACTCACAGCAGTCGAATCGAAAAGAGGAGAGCGGACGATGGCGATGAAGACGCGCGCGGCGATCAAGGCACAGCACGGAGTCCCGCTGCTGGTCGAGGAGATCGAACTCGAAGACCCGGGCGACGACGAGGTTCTGGTCAAGCTGTTCGCGACCGGGATCTGTCATTCTCAGCTACACCAGTTGCACAACCCTCTTTCGCCCATGCCGCTGCTCTTGGGACATGAGGGCACGGGCGTCGTGCTCAAAGCTGGCTCGAACGTCTCGCACGTGAGCGAGGGCGAGCGCGTCATGATCCAATTCGTGCCGCGAGACCTCCCCGAAGGGGAAACCACGCCCGCGGGCACCAAATTCCGCTGGCAGGGCGAGGAGCACGATGCGGGCGTCTACACGTGGGCCGAGCATGCGCTGCTGAACGAGCAGATGGTCGTTCCGTTGCCAGACGACGTGCCCACCGACGTGACCGCGATCATCGGCTGCGCCGTGATCACCGGCGCGGGCGCCGCCCTCTACACCGCCAACGTGCAGCCCGGACAGTCCGTCGCCGTGTTCGGCGTGGGCGGCGTGGGAACGAACGTCCTGGCGGGAGCCAAGATCGCCGGAGCGGACCCGATCATCGCCGTCGACCTGGTCGAAGGGAAGCTGGGCTACGCCAAGGAAATCGGCGCGACGCATGTCGTGAACGCCTCGGACGTCGACGCACCGGAGACGATCAAAGAGCTGACCGACGGGGGCGTCGACTTCGCGTTCGACGCGATCGGCGTCGAGGCGGCGGTGCAGCAGGCGCTGCAGAGCGTGAAGTCCGGCGTGCTCGGCGTGCGACGCGGTGGCACCGCGGTGATCGTCGGCATCGGCCAGGGCGACGTGACGCTGCCGCGGATGTTCCCGATCGGTGAGCGATCGCTGATCGGCTCCATGGGCGGCTCGGCCCGGCCGGCGGAGTCCATGCCACGCTACGTCCAGTTGTACAAGGACGGCCAACTGCCGCTCGAGCAGTTCGTCTCCAAGCGCTACGAAAATCTGGACGAGATCAACGAGGGCGTTCGCGCGCTCGAAGAGGGCGAGATCGAGGGACGCTCGATCATCGTTTACGACCAGCCCTAGACCCCGACACGGCCAGCAATTGCAGCCCGAGCGCAGCCGACAGCCGTCGCAGGGTCCCAGCTCAGCAACAGGGAGAGACCCGCATGCCCCTCAAAGTCGTCAACGCGGCGCGACCGATGGCCGATCCCACCATCTTCGACGGCGCCGGGATTGAGTTGGTGGAGCAGCAGGTTGGGGCGCAGACCGCGAAGTCGGACTACATCGATCTGCTGCGCGACGCGGACGGGGCGATGATCGGCGTGCTGCCGTTGACCGACGCGGAGGTGCTCGAAGCCTGCCCCCGGCTCAAGGTTGTCAGCCGCGCCGGCGTCGGGGTCGACTCGATCGATCTGCCGGTGGCTACGCGCCTGGGGGTGCTGGCCTGCAACACGCCAGGCGTCAACACGACGGAGGTCGCGGACCACGCGATGGCCATGTTGCTGGCATCGACGCGGATGATTCGCGAGTTTGATTCGGCCGTCAAGGCCGGTCGCTGGAGCAGCGCCGCGCAGGAGGTGCGGGCGCTAGCGCCGGGCCTCAAGCGCATCGCAGGCAGCACCGTGGGCATCGTCGGTCTCGGCGCGATCGGGCGCGCGTTCGCGACGCGCGTCCGCGGCTTCGGCCCGTTTCGCATGGTTGCCTACGACCCCTACGTGCCGCAGACGGAGGCCGACCTCTACGGCGTCGAGTTGGTCTCGCTCGACGAGCTGCTGACCCAGTCCGACTTCATCACGGTCCACACGCCCGCGACCGATGAAACGCATCACCTCTTCAGCAACGACGCGTTCAAGCGGATGAAGCCCTCCGCGGTCCTGATCAACTGCGCGCGCGGCCCAATCGTCGATGCGGAGGCGCTGCACATCGCGCTGACAACGGGCGAGATCGGGGCTGCGGCGCTGGACGTGACGGAGCAGGAGCCAATTGACGCGGAAGATCCGCTCTTGACGCTCGACAACCTGATCCTCACCCCCCACATCGCAGGCGGCTCGCCGGTCACCGCGATCGAGGGCAACCGCCGCCAGGCAGAGAACGTGCTGATGGTTCTAGCGGGGCAGCAGCCGCACCACATCGCCAACCCGGAGGTGATCAAGACGATCGCCGTCATGCGCGCCGGCGATGCTGGTCGCTGGGCGGGCATCCCGGACTTCTCGACGGAGCTCCAGCTCTAGCGGCCCCGCGACAGCCGACCGCGGTAGTTGTATCCTCCGCGCATTCACGGTCGTCCGGCCTCCCCGCGTAAAGGAGACGTACCTATGACCACCGCGACGCCCAGCCCCTCGGCTGAGCTACGAGCGAAGCTCGACCATCCCATCATCGATGGTGACTCCCACATCATTGAGTTCGCGCCGGCCTTCATGGACTACCTGCGCGACGTGGGCGGCGGCGACGCGGTCGAGAAATTCGCCGAGCGATCGGGGCCAAACTGGTACCAGATGTCGTGGGACGAGCGGCGTCGCAGCCGACCCATGGTGCCACCCTGGTGGGTGCTGCCCACGGAGTCCACGCTGGACCGCGCCACGGCGATGTTGCCCAAGCTCTACTACGAGCGGCTCGACGAGGTTGGGCTCGATTTCGTCGTGCTCTATCCCACGATGGGCCTGGGCTTCCCAGCCTTCGCCAACGACGAGTTACGGCCGATCGTCTGCCGCGCCTTCAACAAGTTCACGGCCGACTACTACGGCGAATTCAGCGACCGCATGACGGTGGCTGCATCGATCCCGCTGCACACGCCGGAGGAGGGCATCGCCGAACTCGAACACGCCAAGTCGCTGGGCCACAAGGTCGCGCAGATCCCGGCCTACGTCCGACGCCCGGTACCCGACGTAGCCGAGCAGTACCCGGAACTCGCGTCGCGCGTGACCTGGCTGGACAGCTACGCGATCGACAGCGACTACGACTACGACCCCTTCTGGGCCAAGTGCGTTGAGCTGGGCTTCGCGGTGGCGGAGCACTCCAACGGCATGGGGATGGACGATCGGTCTTCGATGTCGAACTACATGTACAACCACATCGGCCACTTCGCCGCCGCCGGCGAGGTGCTGGCCAAATCGCTGCTGATGGGCGGCGTCACGCGTCGCTTCCCCGAGCTCAAGATCGCTCTACTGGAGGGTGGCGCGGCGCATGGCTGCCGCCTTTACGCCGATTTGATCGCGCGCTGGGAGAAGCGCGGTGCGCCCAACCTGCCCCACTTGGACCCGGCCAAGCTGGACCGTGAGCTGATTCAGCAGCTCTTCGAGGAGTACGGCGGCGAGATGGTGGAGGGCAAGCTCGACCAGCTCGAGCGAATCTTGAACCTGCGGGGCGCTCCCGACGACGTCGAGGACAACTTCGCCCCAATGGAGATCGAGCGCGCCGAGGACTTCCGCGACCGCTTCATCCCGCACTTCTACTTCGGCTGCGAAGCGGACGACCCGACGACGGCCTGGGCCTTCGATGACCGCGTCAACCCCTTCAACGCGAAGCTGCGGGCGATCATGAGCACGGACCTTGGCCACTGGGACGTGCCCGACATGCGCAGCGCTGTCGCGGAGGCGCACGAGCCGGTCGATCACGGGCTGATGAGCGCGGACGACTTCCGGGACTTCGCCTTCACCAACCAGGTCACGCTTTACGCGTCGACGAACGCGGATTTCTTCCAGGGCACCGCAGTGGAGAGCGCGGCTGTGGAACTGCTGGCAGCAGACGTGCTGACGGCAAACAAGGGCGGCTAAGTCGGCTGGCCTCCGACGGGGTCGGCGCCGTCGCGTCAGGCGCTGGCCTTGATCGCGGCACGCGCCTCGTTGAGTTCCATCATGCGCTGGGGGTCGCCGCCCATGTCGGGGATGGTAGATCCGTGCCAGTGCGCGGTAGGCCGCCTCCACGACGGAGTCGGGCGCGCCGGGCAACAGGAACAGCGTCTCGGAAGGCCTCGTGGCTGTGCGCCGCGAGCGTGGCGCCTGCGGTGTCGGGGTTGGACTGTTCGTAGGAGGCGCGCGACTGATGCTCGCGGACCCGTCCGTAGCCAAGGTCCTCCAACGCACGCTTGAGCGAGAGCCAGTAGACGCCGCGGATCCGCCAGACCTTGCGCAGCGGGTCATAGTCCAGGCGATCGGCTGGCACCAGCCGACGGATCTCCTCGTAGACTTCCGGATCCGGCGGAGTCACCAGGTAGTAGTACTCTGACGTGCGCCAGGTGTGGACCATGAAATCAGCGTTCATGCCTGCCCCAGGGGTGAGCGGACCAGGGCATGAGATGCCCCATGCAACAGCCGCCCCAGTCCGGGGCGGCTGACTCTCCCCTCTACCATCGACGCCGGACCCCGGCTCGGACAGCCCCCGCTGGGGATAGCCCGCGGGGCTCGCGCTAGCATGGTCAGGTTGGGATGAACCTCGGATTGTTGGGAGATTCGGCGTGAGCGCACTCGAAGGACTTCGCATCCTGGACATGACCCAGTACGAGGCGGGGACGTCCTGTACCCAGGCGCTGGCTTGGCTGGGAGCTGACGTGGTCAAAGTCGAGCCGCCCGTCTACGGCGATCCGGGCCGCCGCGTACGCCTCGGTCAGGGTAATTCGCCCTACTTCATCAACTGGAACAGCAACAAGCGCAGCATCGTGCTCGATCTGAGCCAGCCGCGCGGGCGCGAGATCCTGCTCGGGATGGCGCCCCACTATGACGTCTTCGTCGAAAACTACGGCCCCGGCGTCGTCGAGAAGCTCGACATCAGCTACGAGGTCATGCAGACCGTGAACCCCGGCATCATCTATGCCCGTCTCAAGGGCTTCGGTACCAGCGGCCCCTACGCCGACTACAAGTGCTTCGACATGGTGGCCCAGGCGGCAGCCGGCGCATTCTCCGTCACGGGCGAGCCCGACGGCCCGCCAATGTTGCCCGGCCCGACCACCGGCGACGCCGGCACCGGCGTCCAGCTCGCCCTCGCGATCACGGCCGCCTACGTCCAGAAGCAGCGCACCGGCGAAGGCCAGCTAATCGAGATCTCGATGCAAGAGGCGATGACCTACTTCATGCGCACCCGCATCGCCAACGGCGCCGAGTGGGGCGAGGCGGCCAGCCCGCGCATGGGCAACGGCAGCACGGCCCCGGTCAACCTCTATCCCTGCAAGCCGTTCGGGCCCAACGACTATGCCTTCATCATGGTCGTGACCACGCGCATGTGGGACACGCTCTGCATCGCGATCGAGCGGCCAGATCTGGCCGTCGATCCGCGCTTCGAGACGGGGCAGCTGCGGCTGGAAAACTCCGAGCCGCTCTACGAAGAGATCGCCACGTGGACGCGCCAGCACACCAAGGATGAGGTGATGCGGTTGCTGGGTGAGAAGGGGGTACCTTGCAGCGCCAACTTCGACACGAAGGACCTGTTCGCGGACGAGCACCTCAACTCGCGTGGCTTCATCCACACGCTGGATCATCCCGAGCACGGCGAGATCAAGCTCTTGGGCTTCGCTCCCCGCCTCTCAAAAAGCGAGGTGCCGATGGAGAGGGCGCCGCTGATGGGCGAGCACAGCGACGAGATTCTGACCGCGGATCTTGGCCTCAACGCCGACGATCTGGTCGAGCTGCGCGGGAGCGGCGTCTTGTCGTAGCTCGGCGAGGGTTCTTTCGCAGGCTGGCGCCTCGCTCAGTGCTTCGTCGTCGCTCGCGGGGCGAAGAACTCCAGGTCGTGCCCGTCAGGGTCTGAGAAGTAGATCGAGGTTCCCGGCATCCAGTCGTGGAAGACGGGGTCCTTCGCTTCCACCCAGCCGCCCGCAGCGCGTCGAGCGTCCGCTCGACGTCCGCCTCGTCGATGCTGAACGCGTAGTGCTGGCTGAGGAAGTCGTCGTCGTCCTGGATCAGCACGACCATGCCCTGGTTGCCGGGGGTGCGCAGGAAGTACATCCCACGTTCCTCCACCAACAGACCATCTTCCAGACCCAAGATCTCACGGTAGAACGCGTGGGCCCTGCCGAGGTCCTTGACCCGGATCGTCACCTCGTAGATGCCGAACGGGATTGCTTGGCCCGACAACGGACTGGATATCGACGCCTCGAATCTAGCGGCCCTGGAACTCAGGCTCACGCTTCTCGACGAACGATCGCACGCCCTCCTCGCGGTCCTGCGACAGCCCGACCACCCCAACCGTGCCCGCCGACCAATCGATGGCGGTCTCGAAATCCATGTACTGCGTGCGCGAGGCGAGGTGCTTGGCCAGCTTGACGCCGATCGGTGGCGCCGCTTCGACCATCTCAGCCAGCTCCATCGTCTTCGACTCCAGGTCCTCCGGCTCCACCAGGTAGTTGGTCAGCCCGGCCTCATGCGCTTCCTCTGCCGACATGAAGCGGCCCGTCGTCATCATTTCGATGGCCTTCTTCCAACCAATCGCGCGCGGGATGCTCCAGAAGCCGCCCATGTCCGGGTAGAGGCCCCGCTTGGCGTAGGCGACCTGATAGCGCGCGGCGGTGGAGCCCACCACCATGTCGCAGAGACAAGCCAAGTCGAACCCCGCACCCACGCAGACACCGTTGATCGAGGCGATGACCGGCACGTCGATCCGGCGCAAATTGATCAGCGCCTGCGCGTTGCGGATCAACCGCTGCCGGCCGTGCTCCAGGTCCGGTCCGCCGCCGGGCGGAGCCTGGTCGCCACGCTCCTTGTGATCGGCGCCCGCGCAGAACCCGCGCCCCGCGCCCGTGATCACGATGCAGCGCACGCTACGGTCGTCGCGCGCCGCCCAAACCACTTCGTTCAGTTCGGCATAGAGCTCCGAGACCAATGCGTTGAGCCGGTCCGGCCGGTTCAAGGTGATCCAGAGGATGCCCTCGGTCTGGCCCCGGCGCTCCACCAAGATCGTTTCGTAGCTCATCCCTGTCCTCCAGCCTCTCGCGTTGGGCAACTGACTCAACCGCAGGATGGTAGCGCTTGCGACCGAGCCCCCCGGAGGGCCCACCCGCTGACATCGTCTGCAGTGGGTGGGGCCTCACGTCGACAATGAAGCGAGACCAGCCGTCTCGTTGGGAGTCGATTGATGCGCCGCATACCGTTCGTCCTGCTCACCTTGCTGATCGCCGCGTTGGCGCTGGCCGCCTGTTCCGGAGACGCCCCAAGCGAATCCGACGAGGCAACGAGCGCTGCCCTGGCCGAACAGGCTGGGTCGGCCCAGGCCACTGGCGCCGTCGATGACGCTGACAGCGACGCCGCTGCCAGCACAGCCCCCGACACGGGCTCCGTCTAGCCAACAACTCCGACGGCGAATCGCGCCCCAGAACGTCCGCCCGCACCACCACCACCCAGTTCGTTGCGGCCTCCGCCCGAACCACCATCGAGGAGAGCTCGTACCGCTTCCGCTGGTCGATCACGCTCGATGGCGTTGCCGAGCTGCCGGGCGAAGTGACGCTGGGCGGCAGTGGCGCCGTCGACGGCGAGGCCGGTCTGGTGGAGATGGAGCTGGACTTCGGAGCGCTGTTCGAGGCGCTCGGCTCCGCGCAGGAAGGGGTCGGCAACCTGGGCGGGGCCCTGGCCCTGTTCGGCGACGAGCCGATCAGCTTCGTGATCGACGGCACCACGTTGTACCTGCGTTGGCCTCTGTTCGCCGAGCTCTTCGGCGCGTCCACGGACTGGGTGGCGTTCGAAGAGATCGAGGCCACGGATTCGACAGAGCTTCCCGGCCTGGAGGGGTTCGTCGCGCCGGGGCGATATCTGGGGACGTTCGACGCTCTCTTCGACTTGCGCGAGACCGGCAGCGATTCGTGGGACGGGGTCGAGACGACTCGCTACGACGGCATCTTCGACTTACTGACCGCTGCCGAAACGTCGGCCGGGGAAGGACTGGACCCATTCAGCACCGCCAATGCCTTCCTGGACATCCCGGGCGGCTTGAGCGAACTACCGATCAGCGTCTGGGTCGATGCAGACGAGCGCGTCCGTCGCTTCTCGCTGGGATTCAGCGACGAGATCGACGATGTCCCCGTTCGGTTCGAATTGGTCTACGAGCTGTTTGGCTTCGGCGAGGCGATTCGCGCCGCTGTGCCGGACCCGTCGGAGGTGACCATCGTGGACGGCAGCAGCCTGTTCGGCGCCTTCGGCGACATCGAGCTCACGTCGTAGGCGATCGCGGCTGGCGGGAGCTCTAGTCGATCTGGGAGTTCACCCGCTCAGCGACGGACGGCTCCGGGCGGAACGAGGCGGCGATGCCGGTGCGATTTTCGACATGCCAGACCGGCTCGTCTTCAACCACATGATCGGCCACGATCGGCACCTCTTTGTGCGCATCCCACGCATCGGGCTCGGCGTCGGGGCGGCTTGCACGCCACCACCACACGCCGAAGCTACCCACCAGCATGACAACGAGGCCGCCGACGAGCAGAAGCGTCGTGTTGGTTCCGCCGCCGTCGATCGCGTCCGCAGCCGCCGTATCCGGCAGGACAGGCGCTGCGAGAGCTGACCGCAGCGTGTTCGCCAGGTCCAGTTCGGAAGGCCCTGACGATTCGGACAACGGTGAGACCGGCTCTTCGATGGGCGCCGGAGCCACGTCGGTCGACCGCAGCTGCCGCAGGAAGATGACTTGGCCGAACTGGATGTTGTGAGCGTCGGCGATCTGCGGGGTGCGCTCCAATACCTCTGCCTCGGTCAGCTCGAAACGCTCGGCGATCGTAAGTAGGCTGTCGCCCGACTGAATCGTGTATTGCTCCCAGCCGGGCCGGATCGCGATGGTGGCGTTCGAGCTGCTCCCGCTGAGCGAGAGGGTGACCTCCGTGAAGCCACCACCTTCGACCGCGTATAGCGCGCTGCCGGACGAGGCACCGATCACGAAGTACACGGTCCGCGCCGAGAGCGGGTCGACGTCGACGGCCCATGTGCCGTTGGTCACGACACCGCGGCCGACCGCCTGTCCGTCCTGGTTGACCGCGATTAGGTGGTGCCGTCGGCCGCCGCCGCGCCATTGAGCAGCGCGGGCGAGCCGACATCGGCACTGCCGTAGAACTTATGTGGGGAGAGAGCCTGCGCCGCCAAAGTCAGGGGAAGCAACGTCAGCAGAGCGATCAGGAACACGAACGCGACTCGACGCATGTGGGCCTCCCGGCGCGCCCGACGCTCGCTGGCTCGGGCATGCCCCTTGATCATCGGCCGCTCCCCAGGGGGTGCGCAAGGGCCATCGTGGAAGGCCGGTAGACTCTCGCGGGAGGTCGAATCGGCGATGTTGGAACGCGGCAGCGGCACAACTCGGAAAGAGGCCGCCTACGCCACGCGCGGGATGGTGACTTCGAATCACCCGTTGGCCTCCCTGGCGGACAACGAAACTCTGCTGCGGGGTGGCAACGCCGTGGATTCCGCCATGGCGACGATGTTCGCCCTGACCGTCGTCGAGCCGATGATGGTGTCGATCTTCGGCGCCGGGTTCGTCAACATCCGCCTGGCCGACGGCCGCAGCACGGTGATCGACAACTACGCCACCGTCCCCAACGCCGCGACGCCTGACATGTTTGAGCCCGTCCCCGACAGCCTGGATCACGCGGTGCGGGACGAAGCCAACGCGCTCGGCCACCGCGCGGTGGCCGTCGGCGGAACGCTGAAGGGCTGGTCGGCCGCGATCGAGCGTTACGGACGGCTCAGCCTGGCGGAGGTGGCGCCGCCGGCGATCCGCTTCGCGCGCGACGGCTTCCGCGTCTCCCCCTACCTACGCGGGGTGATCGCGAACAGCCGGCCTCTGCTCGAGCGCTACCCGGACAGTGCGGCAGTCTTCTTGGCGAACGGCCACGTGCCCGAAGTCGGCGACCTAATCCAGCGCGAGCAGTACGCACAGACACTCGAATCGATCGTGCAGCAAGGCCCCGACTACCTCTACGACGGGCCGCTGGGTGAGGCGATCGCCGCCGACATGAGCGCCAACGGTGGCCTGGTCACGACGGACGACATCGCCGGGTACCAGATCGTCGAGCGGGAGCCAGTGCGGGGAACCGTCTTCGGACACGAGATTACGGGGCCGCCACCACCCTCCTCCGGGCCCGCCCACATCATCCAGATGCTCAAGATCCTGGAGGGTTTCGACATTCCATCGCTCGGCTTCGGCCATCCCGACGCCGTCCACGCGACGGCCGAGGCGATGAAGATCGCCTTCGCCGATCGCTTCCGCTACATGGCCGATCCACTGACGACACCCGTTCCCCTCGAGTGGCTCACGTCCGACGGCTACGCCGCCGAACGCGGAGCCGAAATCGATCTAGCCCGCTCGGGCGACTACGGCGCCGGCACGCCTGCGCCGGAGGGGAATTCCACCACTCACTGCACCGCCATGGACAGCGAAGGCAACGTCGTCTCCACGACCAACACCATCCACTACGCCTTCGGCTCGAAGGTGACGGTGCCGGGCACGGGCGTGCTGCTCAACAACTGCATGCAACTCATGGATCCCGTGCCCGGCCGGACCAATTCGATCGCAGCGGGGAAGCGCATCCTCTCCTCGATGTCGCCGGTGATTGTCACGCGCGACGGGCAGTCGGTGATGGCGTTGGGCACGCCAGGCGGCCTGCGCATCTTCGGCGTGGTCGCACAGGGCCTGATCAACGTCCTGGCGTACGGGATGAGCTTGCAAGAGGCCGTCGAGGCCCCTGGACTCTGGGGCCGCGGTCTGGAACTGGAACAGGGCTTCGACGATGTCTCGCAGTTGCAACGTGAGATGGAGCGGCGCGAGCACCCGGTTGCGCAGGTCTACACCGTCGCCGGAGGCATGAACGGCCTGCTCCGCCATCCCGATGGTCGGATCGAGGGGGCTGCCTGCTGGCGCGCCGATGGCGTGCCGATGGGATTCTCCGGCGGCGATGGGCAGGTCGAGACGGGCTACCAGGCTTGATGGCCCTTCGAGCGAGAACTGACGTAGCCTGGAACGCGGCCACGACGGCCCGGCACTGAGCCCTGAGGGAGGCAACCGCAAGATGACACCCAAGCAGCCATTCGACGGCGTCACCGTCGTCGAGTTCGGTCAGTTCATCGCCGTCCCCTTCTGCGCCCAGTTGCTGGCGGAGGGCGGCGCGCGGGTGATCAAGATCGAGACGCTCGAGGGCGACCCCGTACGGCGCCTGGGCCAACTTGCGCCGGGCGAGACGCGCACCTACCTCTCCCGCAATCGCGGTAAGCAGTCCCTACCGCTGGCGCTGCGAGAGCCTGGTGCGAAGCAGGTCATCGCCGCCCTCCTGGGCGAGGCCGACGTCGCTTTGATGAACTTCCGCCCCGGGCTGGCCGAGGATCTAGGACTGGACCCCGACACGCTGACGCGCGAATACCCGCGCCTGATCACGGGCGAGGTCACGCCGTTCGGACGCTATGGACCGGACGCCGGGCTGCCGGGCATGGACATCGTCGTCCAGGCACGCAGCGGGCTGATGGTGGCGAATGGACGCACCACGGAAGGCCGGCCGGTGCCAGGCGACCCCGTCGCGGCGGACTACATGTGCGCGATGTCGCTCGCCTTCGGCATCAGCGCGGCGCTGCTGCGGCGCGAGCGAACCGGCAAGGGTGGCCAGGTCCACATGTCGCTGATGCAAGCGGCGCTGACGCTGAACAACAATCAGATGCTGCGCGTCGACGGCGTCGACGGACCGATCCAGGAAGAGGCGCTCGGCAAACTCTCCCAGCTACGCGCGGACAGCGCCTCCTACGACGCCCAGCGCGCCACCCTGCCCTCCACTCGTCCCTCGCCCATGCTCAAGGTCTACTTCCGCACCTACTCGACCGCGGACGGCTGGATCGCGATCGCCTGCGGCAGCCATGGCCTGCGCACGCGCTTCATCAAGGCCATCGGGCTCGAAGATCCACATCTGGAGGCGGAGCACCCGGAGCAGTACGAGGAGCATTACGAGGCGCTGCGGGAAACGGCGGAGCGAACGATCGGCGCGCGGCCGACGGCCGAGTGGCAGGCGGTGCTGGTCGAGGCTGGTGTGCCGGTGTCGGACGTCAAACTTCCGATGGAACTGTTCGAAGATGAGCAGCCGCGGGCCAACGACATGTTTCACGATCTGCCGCACCCCATCCTGGGCAACGTGCGACTACTCGCCCCACCAGTCTGGATGGACCACAGCGGCTTTCAGCCCGGCCCAGCGACACCCCCCTTTGCCAGCGAGGCGCGACCGATCCTCGCGAGCCTGGGCTTCGACGATGGCGCCATCGACGGCCTCGTCGCAGAGGGCGTCACACGCGAGCTGTAGCCTTCCGTGAGAGGCTTAGCGACCGAAGTCGGAAAGCCGCACCGGCAGGCGTCGCGAGCCCCAGGTTCCGGGCTGAGACTCAAACACCCCCGCGCAGGTCGTCCCGCACTGTGGGCAGACGCCTCCCTCAGCCAGTTCCCAGGAGGTGATGTCGTAGGATCGCCGGTCGATCAGGAGGGCGTCGCACTCGTGGCAGCGCGTTTCGCCTCCCTCGGCGGTGGGCACGTTGCCGGTGTAGACGTAGCGCAGCCCATTCGCGCGGCCAATGCGTTGGGCTTCGACCAGCGTCGAGGCCGGAGTGGGCGGACGGTCCAGCATCTTCCAATCGGGGTGGAAAGCAGTGAAGTGCAGCGGGACGTCCGGGCCCAGGTGGTCGCGAATCCAGTCGGTGAGCTGATCGATCTCCTGGGCTGAGTCGTTCAGCCCGGGGATTAGCAACGTCGTGATCTCCAGCCAGGTCGACGTTTGATGCCGGACATACTCCAGCGTCTCCAACACCGGCTGGAGCGCGGCGAAACTGACGGACTCGTAGAACTCGTCGTCGAACGCTTTGAGGTCGACGTTCACCGCGTCGATGTGGTGATAGAACTCGGCGCGTGGTTCGGCGCAGACGTAGCCCGCCGTCACGGCCACCGCCTTCACGCCCGACGCTCGGCACGCGTCGGCGACGTCGATCGCGTACTCGTGGAAGATGACGGGGTCATTGTAGGTGAAGGCGACGCTGCGGCAATCGAGCTCCCGCGCGGCGTCGGCGATCAGTCGCGGTGACGCCTGATCGGCCAGCGTGTCCCACTCGCGCGATTTGCTGATATCCCAGTTCTGGCAGAACTTGCAGCCCAGGTTGCAACCCGCTGTGCCGAACGAAAGCACCGCACTGCCGGGCAAGAAGTGGTTGAGTGGTTTCTTCTCGATCGGGTCGACGCAGTACCCGCTCGCCCGCCCGTACGAGGTCAGCACGACCTCGCCGTCTTGCGCGGCGCGGATGAAACAGAAGCCGCGTTGGCCGTCCCGTAGCGCGCAGGCGCGCGGACAGAGGTCGCACTGGACGCGGCCGTCGGCCAGGCGATGCCAGTACTTCGTGCGGGCCGTCAACTCGTCGATCAGTTCTGCCGCCATGGTCTCAGCGTACGCGCCCTAGACGACCGGCCCCGCCAACACCGCCGGGTCGACCCGACGCGCCAGCCAGCGCCCATCGTCGACGGAGCCCAACAGCTCCCCCTCCTGCACCACGACTTTGCCGCGCAAAATTGTGGTGACGGGGTAACCGCGCGTCTCAAAGCCGTCCCAGATCGAGTAGTCCGAGTCGGCGTGGAGGTCGTCGAGCCGGATCGTGCGCTGGTCGTCGGGGTCGAGCAGAACGAAGTCGGCATCGCTGCCGGGCTGGATCGCCCCCTTCTGCGGGTACATGCCCAGAATGCGCGCCGCGTTGCTGGAGACGACGTCGGCGAAGCGATTGAGACTCATCCCGCGCTCATGCACCAGCTTCGTGAAGGCGACAGGGACCCGGGTCTCAATCCCGTTGTGCCCTCCGCAGACGGTCTCCAGCGTGTTGCCAGACAGCTTGATCGCCTTAGAGGTCGTGTACTCATCGGTCGCGGTGGTGGCCAGCCGTCCGTCGAGCAGGCCGGCGGTGAGGGCGTCACGGTCGTCGGCCGACTTGATCGACGGGTACGTGTGGATCGTCGTGCCCTCGGGCTTGCGGTAGTCGTCGGCGGTGAAGTGGAGGTAGTGATGCAGCGCTTCGCCGTAGACCGGCAGGCCGTCGGCGCGCGCCTCCGCAATCGCGGCGACGCCTTCCTTGGCGGTGACGTGAACGAAATAGATCGCCGCGCCATGATGCCGCGCGATCCGAATCACGGTGCGAAAGGCGACATCTTCCGAGAGGTTGCTGTGCACGAGCGGCAAGTTATAGCCCTCGTCGCGCCCGTCGGCGATCAGCTGTTCGCGCGTGCGCACGACGATCTCATCTTCCTCAGCGTGGATCGCCAGGATGCCCCCGTGCGACGCAACCTCGGCACAGGCGTCGGCCAGGCGTCCGTACGGCACCCGCGCCCCGAAGGTTGTGAAGATTTTGAACGACGCGATCCCCGCCTCCACGGCTGGGCCGATCCCGGCCAGCGTCTCGTCGGGGAAGTCGCCGGTCAGGATGTAGTGGAAGCTGAAGTCGGCGTAGGAGTGCCCCTCGAAGACCGCCCGACGCAGCTCGACGTCTTCGATGATGCTGGGGCGATTACCGTCCTGGTCCGCTCGCCCAGCGGGGGCAAAGTCGACGATCGACGTCACCCCGCCGAACAGCGCCGCGCGGCTCGCTGCTTCCGGCGATTGAGTGTAGACGTTGGGCTCCTGGCCCGTCCATTCGAGATTGACCCGCGTCGCGATGTGGGCGTGTGGCTCGATCGCACCGGGCAACACGATCTTGCCGCTGGCGTCGATCACGCGCGCTCCCTCGTCGTCGAGTGAGCCGGGCTGCGCGACCGCTGCGATCGTCTCGCCCTGGATACCGATGTCGTAGTCCGCGGTCTGTGTAGGCGTCACGACGGTGCCGCCGCGAAGGATCAACTCGTACATGGCAGGTCGGTCCCCTCGGAACTCAGCTGCTCTCCGCGCCGAGTCTAGCCGTAGCGAACAGAGAGTCGTCGGCGCTCTAGTCCGCGTCGACGACGCCGCCCTGCGCGGCGACGAGCTGCTCGGTCGTATCGCGCAGGCGTCGGATCGTCGTGCCCAACATCTGCAGCGCCATGGTCGGCTCATGTCGCAGCTCGGCCAGGAAATCCCAGCGTCGAAAGACGAGGCAGGTCACGTCGGTCTTGGCGCGGACCGTGGCGTTGCGGGGTACATCCTCAAACAGGGCCAACTCGCCGAAGTAAGTGCCGGGCACGAGATCAGCCACCTTCGTGCCCTGCCGTGTCGCCTCCACATCGCCCTGCACGATGACGAACATGCCAACGCCTCGCTGACCCTCTTCGAAGATCTCGTCACCCGGGCCGTATTGCCGAACGACGGCCGACTCCGGCAGCCGCTTGAGGTCGCGCTTGCCAACCTCCGCGAAGAGTGGGATCGAACGCATCAGTTCGAGTTGTTGATCGGTGGCCACATTCATCCTCCTTGGGTCCTCTTGCGAACCCGCACGTGAGCGGTCCCGATCATCGGGACGTGGCTGGGTCAACGGAAGTCGGCCCGGTGCCGGCCCAAGGCATGCGCTCGCAATCAGACGTAGCATGTCCTGCGTCACCAGCACGAAGGAGCCAGGCATGTCCCCATCGACAGCGGACGTCGTTCGCTACGAAGTCCGGGATCGCGTCGCCACGATCACGCTGAACCGTCCCGAGAAACTGAACGCCATGAACGGCGAACTTCTCGCGGGGACCTTGCAGGCAATCGAGGACGCGGCCGCCGACGACGATGTGCGCGCCCTGATTCTGACCGGCGAAGGGCGTGGCTTCTGCGCGGGGGGCGACCTTTCCGCGACCGGCACGCTGGGTGACGGTCCAGCCGTGCGTCGCACCGGTGTGCTGCGCGCCTACATGCGCTCGTCACAGCTACTCCGCGAAATGCCAAAGGTGACCATCGCCGCCGTCAACGGTGCTGCCGCCGGAGCCGGCCTTTCCTGGGCCTGCGCGACGGATCTGCGCTACGCGGCCGAGTCGGCCAAGTTCATCACGGCCTTCAGTAACGCCGGGCTGGCCGGCGACTTCGGCGGGACGTGGACCTTGCCGCGCATCGTTGGACCCGCCAAGGCCCGCGAGCTCTATTACCTCTCCGCCGCGATCGACGCCGAGGAGGCGAAGTCGCTTGGACTCGTGTCCGACGTCTTCGCCAACGACGAACTGCTGTCTCGCGTGCAGGAGATCGCCCAGCGACTGGCAGCCGCCGCTCCGATCACGCAGGGCCTGATCAAGCAAAACCTCAATGACGCAGACCACGTCTCGTTCGCGGAGCTGCTCGACCGGGAGGCACAGCGTCACGTCTTCAGCGGCGGCACGGAGGACGCGGCCGAGGCCGGCCGTGCTTTCATTGAAAAACGCCAACCCAGCTTTCAGGGCCGCTGAGGCTGATCGAGAAGAGCCGGAGCGGCCACCCGGAGCACCGCCCCCAGGCCGCCCGCATCCAAATCCAGGCGAACCCGTTCCGTCCCCCTGATGGACGGCGAACCGCGATCCGACATACTGCGATCGTGCCCAGTTCCCCTTCCGATCCCGCTTCCCGGCCCGCCGACTTCCGGCTGCACGACCTGACGCTCCCGGTCTACCTGCCTACCTTTCTCTTCGCGGTGGGGATTGGCGCCGTCACCCCCGTCATCCCTCTGCTCGCGCGCGACCTGGGCGCTGGCGACGGGCTCGTTGGCGTCGTCGTGGCGATGCGCGCGATCGGCATGACCGTGCTCGACGTCCCGGCCGGTGTGGCCAGCGCCCACTTCGGACACCGCCCTACGATCGGGGTAGCCGGAATCGCACTCGTCGTGGCCGGGGTGGCCGGCTTTCTGAGCGACGGGGCGGCCGCGCTGGCGATCGCTGTGCTGATTATCGGGGCGGGATCTGCCCTATTCATGACGGCACGGCTCGCGTTCATGGCCGAACGCGTTCCCCTGCGACGCCGGGGACGGGCGCTCTCGTTGATCGGCGGGACCCATCGCATCGGACTCTTCGTGGGTCCAGTGTTGGGCGGCTTCATCGGCTTGCAGTGGGGGCTTGGCGCCACGTTCATCCTCCAGGCGGTGGCCTGCGCCGCCTCGGTTGGGCTCGTGATCGCCTTCATGCCCAGCTCCCAGCTCGCGGCCCCGCTTGAACCGGACGTCAGCATCTATCGACGCGTGGGCCGCACCGTCGTCCAGCATCGGCGCACCTTCCTCACCGCGGGCAGTGTGATGGTGGCGCTGGCCTTGCTGCGGGGGGCGCGCGAGATCCTGATCCCGCTGCGGGGCGATGACATCGGACTCGATGTCGCTCAGATCGGGATCATCTTCGGCGTGGGATCCGCGATCGACATGACATTCTTCTACCCGGTCGGGGTGGTGATGGACCGCTTCGGGCGCAAGTGGTCGGCGGTGCCCAGCATCCTCGTCCTCGCGGTGGCTATCGCGCTCATCCCCACGGCGGACTCGCTCGGCTGGCTGCTGGTCGTCGGCCTGCTGGCGGGCGTGGGCAACGGCCTGGGCAGCGGGATCAATATGACGCTGGGCACGGATCTGGCGCCGCGCGACCGCCCGGCCGAGTTCCTCGGCGCGTGGCGTCTGATGGGCGACCTCGGTCGAGTTGCATCGCCGTTCACAATCGGCTTCGTCACGCAGGCCGCGACGTTGAGCGCCGCCGCGTTCATGGTGGGCGGTGTGGGGTTGGTGGGGGCGGGAATCATGATCGTCTTCGTGCGAGAGACCCTCAGGCCGGCCGCCGAGCTGTCATCGAACGACCGATCCGCCGCGCGGGGACCGAACCGCGAGTCACGCGACGAACCTCGCTCCCCACCTAACGCGCAGGCCGACCAGAAACGCGAGTGACGTTCAGCCGACGGCAGCTTGGGCAACGGTGTCGATGACGAAGCTGTCCACGCCTTCACGCACCACGATCGTGCTGTTGGCCGGCACGTCACGCAGCACGGTCGTCAGACCCGAGGCCGGCCAGGTCACTGTCAGCATCGCTACGCTTGTGGCACCGAAGCCCAGTCCAAAGTGTTCGGTCAACTCACTCTGCCCCAGGAAGTGGCTGCGCACGCCGACCTCGCGCAGCTGGACAGCTGACGCCGCCGTGTCCTGCAACTCAAGGCGTGCCCCAACGCCGTCGCGATTCGATTGCTCCCCCACGACGCGAACACGGAGCCAGGAGCTCTCGTTGCCGCCGTCGTTGCGGTAGAGCGCCGGGGCGCCCGCGTTGTTGACGACGAACACGTCCAGATCACCATCGCGGTCATAGTCGAAGGTCAGCAGCCCCTTGCCGGCTGCAGTGCCCGTGACTCCCGCGACTAACGAGAGCTCCTGTAGCCGGCCACGCCCGTCGTTGGCCCAGAGACGCATCGGATCCGTGCGATAGGCCGCGTGCGGTCCGGTGCCCGGTAAATCGACGCCGTTCGTCATGACCAGGTCCAGGTCCGCATCGTTATCGAAGTCGAGGAAGACCGCGCCCCAGCCCCAAAAACCGTCGCGCACCTGCGCCTCATCCGTGACATCGACAAAGCCGCGCTGCCCGTCGTTCTGATAGAGGCGGTTACCTGTCGATCCCCACTCGCACTGCTGTTCCAGCGCACCGTCGGTATCCCCGGTGGCCGGGAAGCCCGCGCAGAGGAAATCAGGATCGCGGATCGAGGTCACGAACCAGTCGAGATCCCCGTCGCCGTCGTAGTCCCCGAACGTGGAGCCCATGCCGTTCTCGTCCGAGCCCACAGGCGCGGCCAGGGTGCCATCCGTGAACGTCCCGTCACGATTGTTCCAATAGAGGCGGCTCTTGCCAAAGTCGGAGGCGATGGCCAGGTCCGGCCAGCCGTCGTTATCGAGATCGACGAAGGCGGAAGCGAACGCGTACGCGCCGCGCCGTCGTTCGAACCCGGTCTGCGAGACCACATCGTCCTGCGCGACGCCGGCCGTCTGGGTCACATCCTCGAAGTAGCCCGGCGCCTCCGCCCCGCGGTTGCGCAAAAGGCGGGCATGCGCGGGTGCGCCATTGAGGAACTGGTACGAGCCCCACTCCGTCGTGTGCAGGTCCAACCAGCCGTCGCGGTCGAAGTCGCCAACGGCGGCGCTGAAGCCGATATGCTGCTCCCCGGTGTCCACCGCCACGCCACGATCGACTGCCTCTTCGCTGAAGTGTCCCGCGCCGTCGTTGATGAAGAGGTGGAAACGGGTGAAGCCGATCGTGGTCACGAACAGGTCGGCGTCGCCGTCGTTGTCGAAATCGCCCCAGACGGCGCCGTTGGTCGCCAGGTCGATGTCCAGACCGGCGTCCGCAGTGCGGTCTTCGAAGCGGCCATTGCCCAGGTTGCGATATAAGAGATCAGGGCCGTCCAGCCGTGTCACGTAGAGGTCGGGCCAGCCATCGTTGTCGTAGTCTGCGGTGGCGGCACCGCCCGTCATCCCGTCCGTCTCGCAGAACCGAAGCCCCGGCATCACGCACTGGCCCGCCTCGAGGGAGGCCAGCTGTCGGTAGTCGATCCCAGCTTCGGCGCTCACCTCGCTGAACGTCGGGCCATCCCAGTCGCTTGGGAGCTGCATGGTAGCCTCCGCCTGGTCTGCGCTCGGCGCAGCTTCCACGTCGTCGACATTCTCTGCATCGCCGTCCGTTTCCTCCTCGCTCGACGCCGCCGCGACCACCCCGTCGCGCAAGCCGATCTCCCCCACGGCGCCGGTGGCAATCAGCGCCAAGACCCCGAGGCCGGCTGCCACGCCTAGCGCCCAGGTCCCCGCTCCGAAGCTGAACACGGCGCGCTTGGGCAGGACACGCGCGAGCCCCCAGAACGTGATCGGCCCGCCGGCGGCGGCCGTGAAGAGCATCGTCGCGGCGGGCGCCTCGCCCATACCGATCACCAGCAGCAACGCGACCAGCGGGATCTCAAAGAGCAGCGGCACGTTGATCAGGATGCCGATCAACGCCGCGAGAGCGATGCCCTGCACGTTGTTGCCGAGGAATTGCTGGACCGTGGACTCGTCGACGAACTGAATCACCAAGCCGCTCAGCAGCGCCGCGATCACCATGATCGGGCCCAGGCGAATGAAGTAGCCGAGCGAGGCGCGAGGCCAGTCACGCAGGCCGTTGCGCAGGACGGAGCACCAGGCCCGATCCTCCGGCAACTCCACGACGGGAATCGGCGGCTCGGCATCGTGGCCGTGCCGGCCGGCGAAGTACGCGACGACCGGCCCCAACACCAGCGCTCCGATCACGCTAATCCCGATTCGAGCGCCAGCCATGGTGGGCGTGAAGACGACGAGGAGCATGATCAAAGCGGGCAAGTTGAGCGTCGACGAAGCCTGCACCGTCGCCACGATCGATTCCGCCCGCGCACCTCCCCGGCCCAGCGCGTTCGCGATGGGAACGATACAAGCCGAGCAGAGCGTCATCGGCGCGCCAACCAGGATCCCCTGTAAGGAGCCCTTCCAACCGGTGGCCCGGAATCCCGCCATCTGGTCGCGCGGGAAGAGGAAGACTTCAGTCAAGCCGGCGACGAGGAACGCGAACACCATCCCGATCGTGACAAGTTGGAGGTACTCGGAGGAGAAGTCCCACCAGCGCGAAGCAAAGGAAGTCTCTGGAGCCGGGCGGGCGCAGAAGCCCTGGAAGCAAAGCAGCGCCAGCGCCGCGGCACTATTGCCCAGACCCGCACCGGCGGCACTGACTTCAGCACTGGTCGGCAAGTTTTCCGCGCGCTCGGCGATGGCAACACCGGCGGTGATGTCGATGTCCTCACGCACCGTGTCCAGCTTGGGCGCGCGGTTGAAGCTCACAAAGAGGGCTAGGAGCACGCCGAGAAACAGCATGCCGATCAGCCGCTTGCGCTTGAGGGCGGTATCCAGCATCGCTGCCTCAGCCCCCGGCGGCGCCAGGCGCCGCTCGGAGCCCGCCTCCTGACCAGGGGACGGATACCTTCGCAGGGTACCGGACTACGAACAGGGACGTGGATGCGACACCTAGCGGCTGCAGCGCGAAAACGGCGTCCGGCGCGCTGCGGACGGGCCAAGATCGGCAGTGTTCGTTGGCCGGTTAGCCCCGCACGACGATCGTGTCGGGCTGGAACGCGGCCCAGGCGAACCAGAGGTGGTTGCCGTGCACGAACGGCTCCATCTGCGCCCCCGTCAGCGGCCCCGCCACCGCACGACCGAAGACGTTCCAAGTCGACTCCGTCCCCTGATCGATAAACGTCTGGGCATCGTCCGGGTTGGGTTGAAAGACCATCAACTCCCCATTCAAACGGCGCTCGAAGACCCCCGTCGAGCCGACGCCGCGGCCATCGTCAACGAGTGCCTGGTCCAACGCCGACGACGCTCCCGGCGTCCAGAAGACGACCAGTGGACGCCCGTCCCGTTCGTCCTCAATCACACGCTTCTCACGCAGTGCGGAGAACGGGTAGGCCACCACGTCGGCACCCGCCTCGATCGTGACGACGCGGTCGAACACGCTGAGGCGGTCGTCGCCGCCGCTGCTGGTCCCGTCGAGGCTGGTGTCCGTGGGCTGCTCGAAGCTGTCGTAGCCAGTGTACGGGTTCTCGCCGTAGGGGAAGACGAAACCAGTCAGCCGCGAAAGCACGAGGCCGTCGGGGAACGACTTCTTGAACTGGCCCCAGGACACGACCGGAGCGGGCAACGGCTCCAGCCGCGCGCCCACCATGAGCCCCACGATGGCGCGGCCGCCGATCTGCTGCCAGAGCGACTCCGTGGTGCGGTCGTACATCACGAGGTCGCTCTTGCGCAGCAGGCCAGGCGTACCAAATTCGAACGCCTCCGCGCCGAGCCGCCGGTCGAACGCGATCGCGGAGTTGCAGAGCGGACAGAAGGTGACCGCGACGGGAACGCCACCCACCACGTCGTTGACGATCTCGTGCCAGACCAGGATGTCCAGGCCGTAGGCGCGCACATCGCCGTTGACCTCAAGCTGGATCACGGGCGAGTTGTCCTGGTAGATCTCATCCGCCGCGGCCACGTCCACGAAATGCGGCGAGTCCAGCGAGGGAATGCCGTCACGCGGTGGACCCCCGGCGAGATCTCGAAGAACTCCACCGTGCGCACGCCCCAATCCGTGCGCCAGTCGATCGGGGCGAAGTCGGGCACGGAGCTGTCTCGAATCACGGCGTCGCCGAAGGCGGTCTCGTCGACATCGGCAGCGAGGAACGGGTCGTGATCGATCGGAGGGAGAGGTTCGGGCTGGGCCACAAGCGGCGCGTCGGGGTCGAAGCGGGGGATAGTCGGGCAGCGGAATGGGACGTCGAGCGGGATCTCGTGCGTGCCCGCGACCCCCCGCAAGGGGAAACAGGCGACGTTGAAGTCTCGCAATAGAAGGCCGTAGCCGTCGGCGCCGACTTCGAGATCTTCCTGCAGTGCTTGGAGCTCCTGCAGGGTCCCGATCGCGCCCAGGCTCGCGGCGAGATCATCACTCGCCAGCTCCAATGCGGACCCGGTCGTGAGGATGTCGGCATGGATCACGGCCACCTCCGACGGCGGACGGATCTCGTCGAATCGCGTCAGGAAGTCGCGCTGCAACGGCGCCCTGCCCGCGAAGAGATCACTGAACCAAACGACGAGATCCTCATTGGCCGTCCGGGCATCATCCAGTTCGTCCCAGACCGCATTGTACTCACGGAAGAGTGTCTGGATCTGATCGAAATAGGCAACCAGCTCGTCGCTCGCGACCGGATCCTGCTCGGCGCCGGCGTCGGTCGCCGCGGCGGCGATTGTCGCTGTGGCGTCGCTGCTCGACACACCGGCTTCGGTACCGGCGGCCGCTCGATCGGACCCGCCCCCGCACGCGACCGCTAGCGCCGCGGTCAACGCTATCCCGAACGCCAGCAACCGTCGTGAGCGAACTCTGTTCGGCAAGGGGATGACGTGAGATGAGATCATTAGTGGCTCGTACGAGCGGCACAAGTCGACGGTTTGGCCTGCGCCGCTTCCCAAGGTCGCGGCGGGCCGCTCTGAGGCACCCGGTGCGGTAGTATGCGACGGCGAAACGACAGGAGCAGGTGATTAAATTCGATCAGATCCGAACCGTGGGGGTACTTGGCGGTGGGGTGATGGGCGGCGGGATCGCACAGGTCGCGGCGATCGCCGGCTTCGACGTCGTCGTGCGCGACATCAGCGACGAGATGATCGGCGCGACACGCGAATCGCTGTTCGAGAGCAAGTGGGGAATCAAGCGCGCCGTCGAGATTGGCAAGCTCAAATTCGACGACGCGATGGCCGCCATGGAGCGGATCTCGTTCACCACCGAGATCGAGGGCCTGGCGGACTGCGACATCGTGATCGAGGCGGTGCCCGAGAAGCTCGAGCTCAAGCAGGAGGTCTTCAAGGAGCTGGATCAGGCGGTCAAGCCGGAGGCCATCTTCGCCTCGAACACGTCTGGCTTCGTGATCGCCGACATCGCTCGCGATGTCGCTGAGGCGCGCAAGCCGCTCGTCGTGGGCATGCACTTTTCCAACCCCGTGCCCACGATGAAGATGTGCGAGGTGATCTATACATCCGAAACCAGCGAGGACACGATCGACTCGGCACGCGAGCTGGCGGAGGCGACGGGGAAAGCGGTCTCGATGGTGAAGGACGCGCCGGAGACGTACGGCTTCCTGCTCAACCGCATCTTCGCGGCCGCGCGGCGCGAGGCCGACGCGATCGTCGAAGCTGGCATCGCGACGGAAGAGGACATCGACAAGGCCATGGTCACCGGTCGCAACTGGCCGTCCGGCTTCTACGGAGCGCGCGGCGGCATCGGGAAGCAGTGGTAGGGCAGGCAGCGGTAAGCATCGGGTAGCAGGAAAGACGGGAGGCAGCAGGCGTGCTGTTTGGAACGCAGATACCGGGCAACCAGACCTCATGGGAACAGATGCGAGCAGTCGCCGAAGTGATGGACCAGGGCCGCTGGGACAGCGCCTGGACCTTTGACCACTTCGTGCCGCCGCTCGCCTTCATGGACGAGACCGGCGATTGCCTGGAGGGCTGGATGACCCTGGCCGGGATCGGCGCGGTGACCAGCACGCTCCGGCTGGGTACGATCGTCAGCGGCAACACCTATCGCAACCCCGCGCTGCTCGCCAAGATGACGGCGACGCTGGACGCCATGGCGACCGGCCGCGCGATCCTCGGCATCGGCGCTGCCTGGCACGAGCGCGAGCATGAGGCCTACGGCTGGGACTTTCCCAGCTTGAAGGAGCGCTCCGACCGGCTCGAAGAAGCCTGCGCCTTGATCCGCGCGCTGCTGAGGGCGGACGGCCCGGTCAACTTCGAGGGGCACTACTACCAGCTCAAAAACGCCCCCTTCGCCCCACGCCAGTCCGGACAGCAGCCGATTCCGATCATGGTTGGCGGCGGCGGCGAAAAGCGAACGCTGCGCACGCTCGCCAAGTACGGCGACATCATGAACGTGGGCGGCTCGCCGGCCGTGCTGCGTCAGAAGATCGAGGTTCTGGAGCGGCACTGTGCCGACGTCGGTCGCGATCCGGCCGAGATCAGCAAGACCGCCTTCATGGTCGTCGCGCTGCAGGACGATGAAGCGAAGGCCGAGCGGCTGCGCCAGACCTTCGCGCCGCAAGCGAGCGACGAGGAACGCGCTCAGATGGCGATCGGCAACGCCGAGCACGTGATCAGCGTGATCCGCGCCTACGAAGAGGCCGGTGCGGACCAGGCGATCTTCCAGAGCATCCCCAACAACCCGCGCCTGTACGAGCGCCTCGACGCCGAGGTGCTGGCCGCGTTCGACTAGCGATGGGTGACTAGCGATGGAGTGCCACGTTTGCGCCGCCCAACGTCCTGACGACGAGCGCTTCTGCCTGCACTGCGGCGCCTCGCTCAATCCGACCGACTCGGCGGGCACCTGCACCGTCGTCATCTCCTACGACCTCGATGGGCCGTCGGGCATGATCAACCGCAATCCGCGGATCGAAGATCTTCCCTCGGCACGATCGTTCGGCGAGTACGGGCCCAGCGTGGGAGCGCCGCACGTGCTGGCGATGCTGGAGCGCGTCGGCGTTCCCGCCTCGTTCTACATTCCCGGTTGGATCGCCGACCGCTACCCGCGCATCGTCGAGCGAGTCGCCGCCGCGGACCACGAGGTGGGGCACCACGGCTACCTGCACGAACCGCCGGCCACACTCGACCGCGAGGAGGAGGCGGCCGTCTTGGACCGCGGCATCGAGTCGTTGCGCAGCGTCACCGGCCAGGCGCCGGTTGGCTACCGCTCCCCGTCCTGGGAACTGAGCGCGCACTCCGAGGCCCTGCTCGCCGAGCGCGGCTTCGCTTACGACTCCAGCCTGATGGGCTCCGACGCGCCACACCTGCTGGAGAGCGGCTTGGTGGAGCTCCCGATCCACTGGTCGCTGGACGATTACCCCTACTTCGTCTTTGGACCCTCCGATGGGCGCCGCCTGATGGCCTCGCCGGCGCAGGTCTACGACACCTGGCTCGCGGCGTTCAAGGAATTCCACGCGCGCGGCGGTACGTTCACGCTGACGATGCACCCGTACATCATTGGCCGGCCCGGCCGGCTGGCGATGGTGGAGCAGTTGATTCAAGCGATGCAGTCGTTCGACCAGGTCAACTTCATGCGAGCCGACCAAGTCGCGGCCGCGACCCGCGTCCGGGCGGACGCCGAGTAGTCAGCCTTGGGGCTCCAACCCCAGAGGCCCAGCCGAAAGCAGAAAGAACCATGGACGACGCAGCGACAGCAGCGCTTGCCAGCGACAAGGTTGTCGACATCACGACCACCGGGCGCAACTCCGGCGAACCGAAGCGGATTGAGATCTGGTACCACCGGGTCGACGGGCGCTACTACATCACCGGGCAGCCCGGTCCTCGATCGTGGTACGCGAACCTGCTCGCCAACCCGGCCATGACGTTCCATCTCAAGGAGTCGGCGCAGGCCGATCTGCCGGCCCAGGCCGTGGCTGTGACCGACGCCGCCGAGAAGGCGCGCGTCCTCGGCGCCGCCGAGGAACTGCGTGAGGTGATCAACGACGATCTGGAAACCTGGGTCGACGGCGCTCCCTTGGTCGAGGTCGTGTTCGACTGACTTCACGCTGGCCAGACCGCGCCCCACTCGAGTTTCTGGGCCTGGGCCTAGATCTGCTGTGCCGGCTACGGAAGCGATGTATCGGGCATCTCAGAATTGAGCATCTGACTACTCAGCACTGGTCGAGCTCAAGTACACTTATGCCGTTCTACTCTTGGGCGGAGTGTATCTCCCGCCTCAAGAAGAACGCTTCGGTCTGTCTCCGCTATCGACAGCGGCTGGGCACGGCAACGCGGTTACCGCCCCTGCGGTCCTGCTTCGATCACCGTCCTCGCCGACTCTCGAAATCAGGGGCAGCAGAAGGAACGCCGGACACCTCGGCATCGTCTTAGTTGGTGTCCGGAAGCACTGGAGGGAGTGCGATGACAACCGCTGCTACCGCTCGCCCGCGCAAGTCGAGCAAGAAAGCCACGAACAAGGGAACGGCGACGCCGTCCTCGACCGTGGTCAAGACCGAACGCCAAACCCGAACGGCGCCCACGCCCAAACAGGGCGCGCGTCGACGCAAGCTCGTACAAGCGGACCTGGCCAACGAGCCGGTCGTGATCCCGGACACCGCCTGGAAGTTCAACCTGGACGAAGCCAAACGCCCCGCCAAGCGCCGGCGGAGCACCCGCGTGGAGGAGAGCGACGGCGGAGACGCCGTGCGCAGCTACTTGGGCGAGATCGGGCGCGTGGCGCTGCTGACCGCGGAGGACGAACGCGAACTCGCGCGGGCGATCGAGGCGGGACATTGGCTCTCCAGTCTTGAAGAGTCGCTGGCCGAGCAACACGGCCGGGAGGCCAGCCCGCTCGAACTCTGGCAACGTCTGCTGACGCAGGTCAGCGAGACCAAAGCCACTTTCGATATCGTCCGCGTGAGTCTCGAAGTCGAGACGGCGGAGCTCGCCGACACGATCGAGCACGCGGAGATCCGCGCAGCGATCGACGGCGAGACCGACGAACGCCTGCGCGACACCCTCAAGCGGCGTCTGCGCCTGAATGAAGAAGAAGCCACCAGTCGGCTAATCGCGGCCTCGGTCGTCTCACGCGTCGTCGGGACCGAGATGCTGCGTCGCAGCGTCAAGGCTGCCGGGTCGTACAAGGCGATCGCGCCGCCCAAGGCGGCCGCGCGCAAGAAGTTGGAAAAGCTGACGACGCGGATCGATCGGCGCTTGAGCCAGGTCCACGCCGAAGCCTATCGCGCCGAGAAGCGCATGCTGGAGGCGAACCTGCGTCTGGTCGTCTCGGTGGCCAAGAAGTACACCGGCCGCGGACTGGGGCTGCTGGACTTGGTCCAGGAAGGCAACATCGGTCTCGTGCGGGCCGTCGAGAAGTTCGACCACCGCCGCGGCTACAAGTTCTCCACCTACGCGACGTGGTGGATCCGTCAGGCCGTAACCCGCGCGATGGCCGACCAGTCGCGCACGATCCGCCTGCCGGTTCACACCGTCGAGACGCTGAACAAGCTGGTGCGCGCCTCGCGGCGTCTCGTGCAGCAATACGGCCGCGAGCCGAGCGCCGCACAACTGGCGGCGGAGATGGAGATCTCCGAGGAGCGAGTGGAAGAGCTGCTGCGTGCCGGCCAAGAACCGGCCTCGCTCGACTCACCCATCCTCGACAGCGACGACACCTTCTTGGGCGACTTCGTAGAAGACACGTCGCTGCCCACCCCGGCCGACGTGCTTCAGGAGTCGGCGATGAGTGACGCGCTCAACGAGGTGCTCGGGTCGCTGGATGATCGCGAGCGCGCGGTGCTGCGCATGCGCTTCGGGCTCGAAAACGGCCGGTCTCACACGCTGGAAGAGGTCGGGCGTAAATTCGGTCTGACCCGAGAGCGGATCCGGCAGATCGAGGCCAAGGCGCTGCGCAAACTGCGCCACCCCAGCCGCGCCCGCATGCTGCGCGACTTTATGAACTGACGCGGCCAATGGCCGCGAAATGAACTAACGCGGCCACAGGTGCCAGGAATGAAGCAAACGGCGGGCGCTAGTCGCCCGCCGTTGCCGTCTCCACGGCCGGCAGTGGGAGGTTCGTCGCCGGGTCTACCTCGTGCGGGCCGGGCAGATCGAGCTCTTTCGCGATCTCACGCACCGCGGGCAGGACCTCTTCGCCCATCAGCCGCAGGCTGCGCATGGCGTCCTCGTGCGTCATCGAGCCATCGCCGTCCCAGAAGAAGATGCTGCCAGGACGAAGCTGCTCCATGACGTTGCGGATCTTGGGGATGACCTGCTCGGGCGTCCCACTGACGATGCTCTGGGCATCCAAGAGTTGCTGATAATTCTCGTCGACGTCGAGGTGGCGGGTAGCGGAGTCCAGCGCCAACGGCTTGTATTTGGCCGCCTCCTCCGGGCTCACGTCGTGACCGCGTGCCGCGGCGACGTGACGCACCCCGCCCGTCGGCAGCAGGTTGCGTCGGTCGGTCATGCCGGGCAGGTCCTGCACGTGCTTGCGCGTGTCGCCGCGGCTGCCCTCCAGGAAGATGTTGCCCGGCCCCGTGAGGAACTTGCGTCCGGTCTCGTACGCCATCTCCTCCGTCTCGTCGACGTGCACCTTGAACAGGTAGCCCCGGTGCTGAGGTCCGGCCTCGTAGCCGTGCTCCGCCGCGACCTGGTCGTAATACGCGAACGACTCTTTGGTCGGCTCCATCCGGGTCGCCAGCATCACGTAGGGGTAACGACGCGCGGCCGCCCACTCCACGGTGCGCTTGCTGATGGCGCCCGGAATCATGATCTGCGGGTGGGGTGTTTGGTATGGCTTGGACCAGGGGTTCACGTAGCGATAGTGGTAGTGCTCGCCCTCCCAGCGGAACGGTCCGTCGTCCGTCCAGGCCTTGAGGATCAACTCGTGCGCCTCCTGAAAGCGCTCCCAGTTGTAAGGCGAGGGCGAGTCGTGGGCGATGCTCTCCCGTCCAGTGCCCCGTACCCAGCCGGTGATCAGCCGGCCGCGCGAGATCATGTCGATGATGGCCAGCTCTTCGGCCAGCCAGAGCGGGTCGTCCCAGATCGGCAGGATGTTGCCGATCAGGACGATCTTGGCACGCTCGGTAATGCGGGCCAAGATCGCCGCCTCCACGTTGCAAGCGCTGCCCATGCAGAACGGCGTCGCGTGGTGCTCGTTCAGCGCCAGCGCGTCGAAGCCCATCTGCTCCGCGTAGACCTTCTCGTCGAGATAGCGGTTGTAAAGCTGGGAGCCGAGTTTCGGGTCGTATTCGCCGTTCGACGAATCGAGGTCCGTCAGGCGGCGGCCCGTCGTGCCCCACCAGCTCGCGTCCGGGTCCTGGTAGGGACGTTCGGTGAAGTAGCCCAACAGCATGCGAGCCTCCTCGACTTGCGAAACAGGCATACGCCGACGAGACACACAGCCTCGTCGGGCTGCATGGTAGGGCCTCATCTGAGACGAAGAAGCCGCGCCTCATGGCGCGGCTTCTTGTTTCTTGGAGTCCGGCTCGGCTAGTCGGCGACCAAGACGATCGTGCCTGTGACCGAGAGGCTGCCGCCGGTGCCGTTGACGACACACGAGCGCGCACTGGTCTGCTTGCCGGGGTCGCCGCTAAAGCCACCGTCCTCGGCCGTGCCGGAGAGTTGGCGGTAGGCCTCCACCAGGAGTTGCTGCCCGTACATCCCGGAGTGGTTGAACGAGAGCCCGCCCCCGTTTGTGTTGATCGGCAGGCGGCCGCCGGGCGAGGCGTGTCCGTCCGCCCACAGCTTCCAGCCCTCGCCACGGGGAGCGAGACCCAGCATCTCTGCCGTGATCCCGGCCGTGACCGTGAACGAGTCGTAGATCATCGCCATCTCCATGTCCTCCGGGCCCATGCCGGCCATCGTGTAGGCGGCGGCGGCCGAGGCGGCGGCGGAGGTGGCGGTGAAGTCCTCCATCTCCAGCATGTTGGAGTGGCTCATGTTCTCACCGGCCCCGGCGATCCAGACAGGCTTGGTAGGCAAGCTGCGAGCGATCTCCGGATTGGTGATCAGGATCGCGCCGCCATAGTCGGTCACGAGGCACACATGGAGCAGGGTCAGCGGCCACGAGATCATGCGCGAGTTGGCCACGTCTTCGATCGTGATCGGCCCGCCCGCGGGGTTGGTCTCGGCGGAATACATGATCGCGCGCGGGTTCAGCCCCGCCCACTCGCGCGTGACGACGGAGATGTTGGCGAAGTCGTCCGGCGTGGTGCCGTAGCGGTAGTTGTGCCGCGTCATCGCGTGTGAGTAGTTCGAGGGCGCGCCCGAGAAGCCGTAGGGACCCGTGAACTGCGCGTCGGGGCTCCAGGGGTCCGGGGCCCCGCGGCCGGCGCCCCGACCACGCCCCTGCGTGTGGCGGACCGACCAACCCATCTCGCCGTGCGAGACAAGCGCGACGTCGATCACGCCTGCGTGGATCGCGGCAAGCGCGTGATGCACGTGCATCTCGAACGAGCAGCCGCCGACCGATGTCGTGTCGATGTACTTGGGATGAATGCCCAAGTACTCGGCGATCTGCGACGCGACGCCGGGAGCGAAGATGCCGTCGATCTTGCTGATCGGGATTCCGGTCTGCTTGCTGACGTTGTGGATCGCCTCGATGTGGAGTTGCATCGAGGATTTGGGCTCCGGCAGGTAGCCGATCTGATCGGCCTCGGCCGCGCCAACGATCGCTGCTGCGCGTGAGAGTTCGCTTGGCATCGTTCCCCTCCCCCTAGGCCACACGCCAGAACGGGATGTGGACATCGTCACTGGCTGGTTCGAATTCGACGCGAACCTTCGCGCCCACCTTGATCGTCTCGGGCTTCTCCGCGTCGACGCCGCGCAGCACGGTCGCCATGCGGTCGCCTTCGTTGAGATCGATGTAGGCCGTCACGAAGGGCGCCTCGTCGGCCCAGCCGCCAAAGCCACGCATTTGCACGGCGAAGGTGTGGATCGTGCCTTCACCGCTGGCCTCGAACCATTCGATGTTCATCGAGTGGCAGTGCGGGCAAATCACCCGCGGATACCAGTGCACACGGTTGCAGTCGCTGCAGCGAGGCAGCATCAGCTTGCCCGCCTTGGCACCGTCCCAGAACGGCTGGCTGACCGGATCCGGCTCTGGTATCGGTTTGTTGTACTCGGCCATCGTGGCCCCTTTCGTCCGTGCGAAGCAGGACTGGCGCAGCGCAGTACGGGAGCCCGCGGAGCGGGCGCCGGGACAGCAGGCCGCGACGCAGCGGGGAGATCAACTCCAGCCAACCACGGCCGACCGGAGCCGTAATCGAGGCTAGCCACGGCCCTCAGCAGGGTCAATCGCGCGGGCAACCGTCCGCGAGCGTTAGGGTGTCGCCGTGGAGCGCTGGCTCGCGATGCGAGCGTGCATGTCCGGAGGGATTCAGTGACAAGCGAGTCGATCAACGTCGGTTCGATCGATGTGCACCGCGTCGAAGAGCTGCTGATGCCCACCTCCATGCGCTGGCTCTTCCCCGAGCTGGAGGACGGCCGGCCCGTGGTGGAGGCGAACCGCGACTGGCTGGCGCCGCATTTCATCAACGAGCGCGGCCATCTGCTGCAGAGCATCCACAGCCTGCTCTTCAAGGTCAACGGCGCCACCGTGATCGTGGACACGTGCGTCGGCAACGATAAACAGCGGCCCAACGGATCGCCCGAATGGCACCTGCGCGACGGCCCCTTCCTGGCCGAGCTCGGCGCCGCCGCCGACCCGGCGGCCGTCGACCTCGTGATCTGCACCCACCTACACGTCGATCATGTGGGCTGGAACACGCGCCTCGTGGACGGGACGTGGCAGCCGACCTTCCCCAACGCGCGCTACCTCTTCGTCGATCGCGAGATCGAGCACTGGGAACGGCTGGCCGCCAACGAGACGGACACAGCCACCCTGATGGACGATAGCGTGCGCCCGATCGTCGCCGCCGGGCTGGCCGACATCGTGCCCGCCGATCACTGCATCAACGAATCGCTCTGGCTCGAGCCCAGCCACGGCCACACGCCCGGCCACGTCTGTGTGCGCCTCTCGTCCGAGGGCGCGGAGGCGGTGATCAGCGGCGATCTGATGCACAGCCCGATTCAGTGCGCCATCCCCGACGCGCGTCCTGCCCTGGACCGTGACGCCGCGCCTGCCCGCGCCGCCCGCCACACGTTCCTGGAGCGCTACGCCGACAGCGGCGTCCTGGTCTTCGGCACGCACTTCAATGCCCCATCCGCCGGCCTCATCAGCCGCAGCGACGACGCCTACCGCTACGAGGCGCACGAAGGGAACAGCGCATGAGCCGTCTGCCATATCTGACCCCGGCCGAACTCAACGATCGCCAACAGGAGGTCTACGCCGCGATCACCAGCGGTCCCCGCGCCAACCCGCAGCGCCCCGGTGGTGGCTTGGCGCGCGAAGACGGCGCGCTGGTAGGCCCGTTCAACGCCATGCTGCACGCGCCGGAGGTGGGCAACCTCGTGCAGCAGCTCGGCGCCGCACTGCGCTATCAGAACTCGGTCCCCCGCCACCTGATCGAACTGGCCATCATCGTCACGGCGCGCGAGTGGTCCGCCCAGTTCGAATGGTGGGCGCACGCGCGCATGGCCGGGGAGGCGGGCATCGACGCATCGATCATCGCCGCCGTCGAGGCACGCGAGACACCGGAATTCACGAACAGCGACGAAGCGACCGTCTATCGCTTCTGCCGTGAGTTGCTCGATACGCGACGCGTCCGCGATGAGACCTACGCGGCGCTGGAGAGCGTTGTCGGCGCGCAAGGGATAGTGGAGCTGACAGCGCTGCAGGGCTACTACGGTCTGATCTCGATGCTGCTGAACGTCGTGCAGGTGCCCCTTCCCGAAGGGGTGGAAGAGCCGTTGACGTTGTAGGGCTTCCGCGTCCACACGAACCGTTTCGCGCGTCAGGGTTCGTTCGAACGGCAGCGTCGTTTTGCGACAGCTTTACTCAAACATTGCTTCGCAAAGTTTGTCTGGTGAAACTCAGACCTTCTCTGTAGGCTTCCCGCAATTGGGTGCGGTGTATATCGCAACACAGAGGAAGCAAGAGGAGATCCCCGTGAGCGAGCGGAACTATTGGACACGAATGCGGCGACAGCGGGTCAGCCGGCGTACGATGCTGGGCGCAAGCGCCAAGGCGGGCGTTGGGGCAGCCGGCATTGCACTGGTCGGTTGCGGCGACGACGACGACGACGACGACGCCCCCGCCGCCGTTACGCAAACTCAGGCTGACGAGGACCACGCCGAGGCCCAGGCGGACCAGGCCCAGGCGGACCAGGCCGATACCGATACGAACCTGTCCAGGCCGGCACGGGAAGAAGAGGAGCAGGCCGCCGAGCAAGCAGTGGTGGCGCGGCTCGACATGACGCCCGTCGACGGCGGCACGATCGTGGAGCAGTCGGCCAACGTCTACGAAACCGTCGACGCCAGCCTGACCGTGGCCAGCCCGGTCATTCAGGTGCTGGCACGAATCCAGTCGAAGCTGTTGCGCTTCTCGAACCCCGACAGCGGGGAACTGACGGGCGACCTCGCCTCTGGGTGGGAAATCCCTGATGGCCAAACTATCGTGCTGCAGTTGCGCGACGGTGTCACCTGGCACGCCGAGGGACCCGGTGCCGACAACCCCGCCTCCACGGCCGGCCGCGCGCTGACCGCGGAGGATCTGGCCTTCAACATCAACCGCCAGAAGAACGGGCGGTTGGTGGACGGCACGGACGGCCCGTTCGGCCGCAAGGGCTATTGGAGCAGCATCGACTCGATCGACATCGACGACGGTGCGATGACGATGAACCTCGCAGGCCCCGACGCGACATTCGTTCAGGGCCTGGCCAACGAGTTCAACCTGATGGGGCAGCCCGAGCTGCTCAACGCGGTCGAAGCCGAGAACATCGATATCTCCCCGGACAAGGTGATCGGCACCGGGCCGTTCATCCTCACCGAGTGGGTCCCGGGCGAAGGCATCTCCGCGGTGCGCAACCCCGACTACTACAACCAGGGGGCGCGCGCCGACTCCTACGTCTGGATCCAGTCCTTCGAGGACCCCACCGCCTATCGCATCGGCTTCGAGCAGAAGCAGGTCGATACGATGTCGGACCCGGACCCCGATGTCGTCCTGGCGATCCACGACGGGCTGGTGGACGAGACCAACCTCACCTTCCAGGGTGTGGCGAACACGGTGGCCGTCTACGTCAACTCGAATCTCGAGCCCTGGAACGACCTGCGGCTCGTCAAGGCAATCGATCTCGCGATCAACCGCCGCCAACTGATCCAGCAGTTCCACAACGGACTGGGCAAGGTCAGCGGGCCGGTCAGCTGGATGCAGGAGGCTTGGGCAATCCCGCAGGAGGAGATCACGGACTTCTCCGCCTACAGCGTGGACCGCGACGCTGCCCTGGTGGAAGCCAACGCCCTCTGGCAGGCCGGCGGCGGCCCGGACCTGGGTCCGATCGACTGGGTCACGTCCGAAACCTGGGCCTTGCGCGCCGCTTGGAACAGCACGCCGGAAATCATCGCCACGATGTTCAACGACGCCTTCAGCACCGACCAGTTCGTGGGCGTGACCAAGTCCTACGGCGAGATCATCCCATCGTGGTTCAACAAGACGTTCGACCCGTTCTTCTCCTGGATCCCGAACATCGAGATTCCAGACGCACGAGCCGACATGGCTGCCGCCTTCAAGTCCGGGGCGCCAGGCAACATTTGGAGCGTGAGCGAGCCGGACGCGATCGACGCCAAACTGACTGCGGCGCTGGCCGAGCTCGATTACGACACGGCGAACGGGCTGATCCGGGAGGTCCAGGACTTCGTCATCGAGAACGGGCAGTTTGGTCGTTGCATTTGCTACAACTACATCTACCCGCTAATAACATGGAATTACTTGCACCCGACGTTGAAGACGGAAACGGAAGGCTGGAACTTCCTCGCCGCCAGTTTGAACGCGGTCGATCAGTGGCTTGACCCGAACGACCCGTCCTTCGAGGGCCGCTCAGCGTTGTCGCCCAAGCCGATCTAAGTCCAGCGTTGAGAACGCCGTGGAGGCCGATCCGCGAACCGCCAAGGTTCCGACTCGGCCTCCGCACTGCTCCCGCCTGAGCGGGATCCGGGAACTCTGTGCAGCAATACATCATTCGCCGCGCCGTGCTGAACGTTTTCGTCCTTTTTATCGTGGCGACGATGGTGTTCTTCGCGGTTCAGGTGCTGCCGGGAAACTTCGCGACGCAGCAGTTCGCCAGCGCCAACCTGGGCGGGGTCACGCCAGAATCCATCGCGCGGGCGGAATCCGTGCTCGGCCTCGACAAGCCAGTGGTCGCGCAGTACGGCACGTTCCTCTGGGATCTCGTGCAGTTCGACCTGGGAGAGTCGTTCCGCTCCAAACGTAGTGTCTGGAGCGAGTTGGGGCGGGCCGTGCCCTATTCGATGGAGCTCGGCTTCTTGATTGTGCTGGTGGGCTTTTCGATCGCGATTCCCGTCGGGATCCTCAGCGCCGTCCACCAGGACAAGTTACCCGACTACGTCTTGCGCGGCGGCGCGATCTTCGCGTTGGCCGCGCCGGTCTTCTGGACGGCGTCGATCGCGGTGATCTTCGTACTGAAGTGGGATTTATTTAAAATCGACGTGACCGGTCAACCGCATCTTTGGGAGAATCCGCAAACGGCGCTGCAATGGTATTTAATCCCGATGTTCGCCGGCGGTATAGCGGGCACCGCGACGACCATGCGCCTGCTGCGCTCGCAGATGCTGGAAGTGTTACGCCAGGACTACGTCGTGACGGCTCGTGCCAAGGGGCTGCGTGAGCGCACGATCATCATGCGGCATGCGCTGCGTAACGCCTGGCTCCCGGTACTGACGGTGATGGGGCTAACGATCGCGACGATCATCGGCAGCCAGATCGTGCTGGAGCAGATGTTCAACATTCCAGGCGTGGGCCGGCTGCTGTTCCAGTCGATCTTCCTGCGTGACACGCCCCTGCTGGAGGGCCTGGTGCTGGTGGTGGCTTTTGTGGTGGTCTTCACCAACCTCTTCGTCGACGTCCTCTATGGGCTGCTCGATCCGCGTGTGAGGCTGGCATGACCACGCCCGACACCTCCGCCGCGCTGCCCTTCGAGGAGCATGCCTCAGCGCTTGAGCGGATCGGCAGCGGGCCTCGCTCGCTCGGCCGGTTCCTCGTGCAGAAGAAGCTGGGTGGGCTCGGGCTGGTGATCGTGATCTTCTTCACCGTGATCACGATCCTCTCGGGCGTGGTAGATCGCTACGAACCCGATTTCATCTTCGACCGGGACAACCCCGGCTTCCTCGCCAACCCCACGATCCCCCAGCTTGCTGCGGATCCCGACATCGGCTCGCCGCGCGTCGTTGATCAGTTCATCGAGCCCAGCAGTAAGCACTGGTTCGGCACGGACAAGTTCGGCCGCGATATTTACTCACGCGTGATCCACGGCACCAAACTGTCGCTGATCATCGGCTTCGGAGCCTCGCTGATCGCGGTCGTGTCGGGGCTAATCATCGGCGTCGTCTCGGCCTACTACCTGGGCTGGCTGGATCTGATCATCCAGCGCGCGATCGATGCGGTCTACGCCTTCCCCTTCATCGTGCTGATCCTGCTGATCGTGCAGATCGCGGAGCCTTCGACGCGGAATGTCGTGATCGCGCTGGGGTTTGGTGGGATCCCGTTCGCGACCCGCCTGGTCCGCTCGGCCACGCTGTCCGTGCGGGGCGCGGAGTACGTCCAAGCGGCGCGCGTGATCGGCGCCACGGACCTGCGGATCATGGTGCGCCATGTCCTGCCCAACATCGGCGCCGTGCTGATCATCGCGTTCTCGATCGGGATCGGGGCCTTCATCCTGGCCGAGGCCACGATTTCCTTCCTGGGCGCCGGGCCACGCGGGGAGATCTCGTGGGGCAAGATGGTCTCGACGGGCCGCGCCGCACTGGATCTCCACCCCTGGGAAAGCGTGTTCGCCGGCAGCGCGATCACGCTGCTGGTAATGGCATTCAATCTGTTGGGCGACGCGATGCGCGACGTGCTCGACCCTCGGCTGCGCGGCCGCTAGGGCAAAGCACCGAAGTCCGCTTCATGACACGCTGTCTGCCGTGAGGCTCGCTGCATGAGCTTTCTGCCAGAGATCCTACGCGCGGACCTAGTCCGCTACTTCGGAATCGCCTTGGTCCTGGGCGTAGGGATTTCTGTGCTGTTCGGCATGCTCATCCTGGGCAACGACGACCTTGGCGAGGCCGCCGTCTCCGACGCGCAAGCGCGCGGGGTGCGCGAGGGCGAGCGGTCCGGGTTTCGCGAGGCGGAGCAGGAAGGATACGCGCAGGGCCTCGCCGATGGGCGCGAGGAAGGCGAACGACTGCTGCAGGAAGGCAGCGCCGATGAGGCCTTCGACTTGGCCTTCGACCGCACGTGGAACGACGCGCTGCTCTTCGCGATTGAGCGATCCTTGCGACGGGGGCTCGGACTGATTGATGCCATCCCCGAATGGCGTGAGTTGCTGCGATGAGTGCGTGGGGCTGACGTGCCTGGCAGCGACCAACAGCGGCTCGCGGGGTGGGGTGCGCCGACGACTCAGCATTGGCTGCGGCGCGCCTACGATCCGATCGGGTGGCCCAGCCTGGCCGGGCTCTTGGTCGGCATTCTGGTCGCCTCCGTTGCCGGCGCGGTCTTCGATCCGATCAACATCCAGACCCGCTCGGATCTCAGCCGCGCCGCGGAGCGGGGCGTCGAGCAAGGTGAGGCCGAGGTGAGGCAGGCGGGGTTCGAGGCCGGCTTCGCCGATGGCCTGGCGCGCGGAATTGGCGAAAGCGTGGAACCCGCGCCACCCGGCGCGTTCGCCAATGCGTACCGCGACGGACTCGTCGAGGGCTGGAACGGCGCCATCGAGGCCGCCCGACAGGCCGTGTTCGACAAGGGATTGGACGGCAGTTCCACAGAGATCAGCGTGCTTGACGCGATGGAGCGTCGCTAACCCACCGGCTGCTCCCGATCCACGCCGCGAGAGAGAAGATCCCTCCATCGGCCCCAACCTGGAGGCTTACAGTCCGCACCACAGGCGCATTCAAGCTTGGCCCCCGCCTCGTCGACCCTAATAGGGAGAGTCGGAGTCCGTTGGACCCTGACGCGACCAACCTTGCGCGGAGGTGCAGCGTGCAGCGCCGGGAACTCTTGCGCCCGCGACTGGCCACGATCACGCGCGATCAGATCATCGCCGTGTGCGTGGCAATGACGGTCGGCGTGACCCTCGTGGCGACCGTTGTCTTGGCGAGCATCGAGATCGGGCCGGAGCAGGCGCGGTCGGAGTGGCCGCTTTGGCTCAGTCTGACCCTGCTCGCGGCGCTGCTCAAGCGCGTGCGGACGGATCTCTTCGGCGACGGCAAGGTCAGCCTCAGCTTTGTCCCGCTCTTCGCGATCGCGCTCATCATCGGCCCCGTGCCCACAATCCTGACCGGCGCAACCGTAGGTCTGGTGACCCATCTGCGGCCCGGCGCCCGGCCGCTGCAGGTGGTGTTCAATTCCGCGGTCCTGGGGGCCGCGCCCGCGGCAGGTTCGCTGCTCTACCACTTGCTGACGGAGGTGCCGCGCGCGGAGCTCGCCGCCGAGCAAAGCGCCGCGATGGCAGGCGCCGCGGTCACCGCCTTCATCCTCAACACGGTGACCGTGGCAGGCGTCGTCTCACTCAGCTCGAGGCGTTCGATCCGATCCGTCTGGGTGGAGAAATTCTTGTGGGCCTCACCGCACTACGTGGGCCTGGCCGTGCTGGCCTACCTGGTCGCGCTGGCCTTCTCCGAGCTCGGGTTCGCCGGCATCGCCGGCTTCTTGCTGCCGATCACGCTCTATCAGCTCAGCGTTGGCCAATACGTGCGGCGTACGCGGGACGACGTTCTGCACCTCCAGCAAAACGAAGAGCGTTTTCGCGCCCTCGTCCAGCACGCGCCCGGCATGATCACGATCGTCGACCGCCAGGGCAAGGGGCACCTGGTCACGCCGGACAGCCAGATCGCCGCGCACGCCGCGCACGACGTCATGTCGCAGGTCCATCCCGACGACGCCGACCGTGTCAGCGCACTGGTCAACGAGAGCATCAAGCAGGCCGGCGAGGGACCTCAGCTTCGATATGCGCCTCCGGCACGAGGATGGCTCCTAGCACGACTACGCCGCGGTGGCGTCGAACCTGCTCGACAACGAGGCCGTGGACGGCATCGTCGTCAACGCCCGCGGGGACGGTGACGGAACGCAAACTGCTGGAGGAGCAGCTGCGGCACCAGACCTTCCACGACGCGCTGACCGGCCTGCCTAACCGCGCACTGTTCCTGGATCGCTCGAACAGGCGTTGGCCGAATCTCGGCGTCGGGAGACGGCCGTGGCGGTCCTGCTGCTGGACCTCAACCGTTTCAAGGTGGTGAACGACAGCCTGGGGCATCAACTGGGTGACGAGCTCCTGCGCCAGGTCAGCGCCCGCCTCCAGGCAGCCGTCCGATCCGGCGATACGCTCGCCCGCTTCGGCGGAGACGAGTTCACCGTGCTGCTGGAGGATCTGGACGATCCCAGCGGACCTCCGGCGCAGGCCGATGAGCGATTGCTGGCTTCCCTCCAGGACCCGTTCTTCCTGGGCGGCCAAGAATCGGTCGTCAGCGCCACCATCGGCCTGGCGTTCTGCCTCGATGGTGGGGAAGAGCCGATGGAGATGCTGCGCAAGGAGGACGCCGCGATGTACCAGGCCAAGGGCGAACCGGTGAAGCACTTCGTCTTCTACGACGAGGGGACTGACGCCTTCCCGGTCGAGCGTCTCCAGCTGGAGACCGATATTCGACACGCGATCGCGCGCGACGAATTTCGGGTCCACTACCAACCGGAAGTAGACCTCGAGGTCGGTCGGATCGTCGGATTCGAGGCGCTCGTCCGTTGGCAGCATCCCGAACGGGGGTTGGACCCGCCCGCAGAATTCATCCCGCTGGCCGAAGAGACGGGCGACATCGTGGCGATCGGGCAGTTCGTCCTGGAGCAGGCCTGTGACTTCGCGCGAGCGGCGACGCTCGCGAACGGCGGAGTGCCCGTCGTGCTGGGCGTGAACCTGTCTCCTCAGGAGTTCCTCTGGCCGGACCTGTTGGCGCGCGTCGATGCAGCGCTGAAACAGAGCGGCATTCCGGCCTCCAGCCTGCGCATCGAGATTACGGAAGGCACGTTGATGGGCGGCACGCCCACGGCGGACAACATCCTGAAGCGACTGCGCGGCTTGGGCGTGGACCTGGCGATCGATGACCTCGGCACCGGCTACTCGTCGTTGGACTACCTACGCCGGCTACCCGTCGACGTGATCAAAGTCGATCAGTCCTTCGTGCGCGACATGGAGCGTGATGAGCGGATGGGGCTCCTGGTGGAAGGGGTCGTCCGGATCGCCAATGCGCTGGGCTAGATCGCCACGGCGGATGGGATCGAGACGTACGAACAACGGACGGCGTTGCGCTGGTACGGCTGCCAACGGGGCCAGGGCTACTACTTCGCGCAACCGCTGGAGCGAGCGGATGCGTTGCGAGCGGTCGCCGCAGGGCTCACCCCAGCGGGTGAGCCCCAACGGACGCCTGCGTTACAGGCGAGCTAGCCCCAGGTAAACCCGGCGGAAGCCACGCTCGGGACGATCATTGCCGAGGCAATGGAGAGTCCCAGCAACGCAATTCGGATTCGGCGACGCATCAGCGATTCCATTCGCTTACGACACACTCATCCTTGAGCTTTCCGACGATACGTGTGTGACCTATCCGTCGTCAATCGGGAAAGCGCCGGATCCGCGAGATTCTGGAACGCGAAGATTCACACCATATCTGAGGTATTGTGTCACCTACCTCGCTCCACTCTGGACGCCGGTGGGCGGGACGGGCAGGATGAGTGCACGTCGCTCGCCGGTCGTTCGCACTCGTCCTGAGCCAACTGAGCGGCGTCCCCGAAGCCCCCGTCAAAGACGGGAGCTTCGTTCGTCATCGCCAAGCTGCGATCCAAACCAGCGGCTATCCTCAGCGCCATGCCCGACATGGACCCGAAACCGCCGCTGCACGGAGTTCGCGTGCTCGAGGTGAGTGAAACCCCCAGCGCCGCGTACGGCGGTCGTCTCCTCACCGGCCTCGGAGCCGACGTGATCTGGATCGAACCGCCCGCCGGCTCCCCGCTCCGCCGCAGCGGCGGCTTCCCCCACGACCACCCCCAGCGCGACAGCGGCGCCCTCACGCTCCACCTCCAGCGCGGGAAACGCAGCCTCACGCTGGACCTCAACACCCGGGCCGGCCGGCGACTCTGGCGGCGCCTCCAACCGGACATCGTGCTCTGCGACCTCAGCCCCGCGAAGTGGGGTGCTTGGGGCCTGGAGCCCGACACCCTGCTCGCCGCTGACCCCAGCCTGATCGTCACCAGCATCACGCCCTACGGCGCCACCGGACCCCTGCAAGACTGGCAGGCGACGGAACTGACCGCCTATGCGGCCGGCGGCTACCTCCGCATCACCGGCGAGCCAGACCGCGAACCAATCAAGGCCTGGGGCACCCAGGCGCAGCTGCAGGCAGGGATCCATGCTGCGCTGGGCGCGTCCGCCGCCGTGCGAACACGGGCGCGGGACGGCAAGGGCCAACACGTCGATGTTTCGCTGGCCGAGGCGGTCTCGTTCCTGCTGGGTGGCACCCTTCAGTCAGCCTATTTCTTCGATCGTGAGCCGGAACGCAACGGAACCCGGCTGGTGGGGTTCGGCGCGGGGCACGCCTACCCCAGCACGGTGCGGCCGTGCGGCGACGGCTTCGTCCACGCGCACTGCAATAACCGCTTCCCGGAGACGCTGGCGGTCCTCTTCGACGAGCCTCGGCTCGCCGAACCGGCACTGCTGCGAACGATGTTTGGCCACGCCGACGAGATCGACACTCTGATGGCGCCCCGTCTGGAACGCACGGACCGCGCCACGATCGTGCGCGAGGCGCAGGCGTTGCGCATCCCGTTCACCGAGGTGTTGCGTCCCAGCGAGGTGCTGGATGACGAAGCGGGGCATCATGCTTCCCGAGAGTTCCTGGTCCGGGGCGAGCATCCCATCGCCGGGGCGATGACCTATCCCGGCGCGCCGATCCGCCTGGGCGCTGCAAGCTGGCAGGATGGCGTCGCCCCGCTGCTCAACGCCGATGCGGCGCTCTGGGACGAAGCCGCGCGGACGCGGGTACGGTGGAGGCGGGCCCATGTCGCCTGAAGGCTCGAAGACCGTAACGGGGCGCCCCCCGCTCGCCAGCGTCGCCCCACCCGGCGGCGAACGGCCGCTCGCCGGCATCCGCGTGATCGACTTGACGGTCGCCGTCGCCGGACCGGTCGCGACGCAGCTTCTGGCCGGTCTCGGCGCCGACGTCATTCGCGTTGAGACGCCCTGGGGACGCCCCCGTGTCCCAACGATGGTGGCCCCTCAGCTCGATAGCGCCGCCGACGAGGCCTGGAATCGCTACCCGCTCTTCAACGAGCTGCATCTGGGCAAGCGCTCCGTGGCGCTGAACCTGGTGGAGCCGATGGGCCGAAGCACGCTGCTGGACCTGGTACGGGTCTCGGATGTGCTGGTCGAAAACTTCTCGCCTCGCGTGATGGGCAACTTCGATCTGGAGTGGGAGCAACTGCAGGCGCACAATCCGGGGCTGCTTTTCGTCAGCATGCCCGCGTTCGGCAAGCACGGCCCGCACCGCGATCGGGTCTCCTACGGCCCCGGCATTGACGCCATGAGCGGCCTCTCTTGGCTGACGGGCTACCACGATGGCGCACCGCTCAAGCCCGGCAACTTTTACTGCGATCAGAACGCCGGGCTCCACGCCGCCTTCGCGGTGGTCAGCGCGTTGCGCGAACGCGAACGGACCGGGCGCGGACAAACAGTCGAACTCGCGATGCTGGAGGGAGAGCTGCAATTGGTGGGCGACGCGCTCGTCGACTATCAGCTCAACGGCCACGAACCTACGCGGCTCGGCAACGGCCATTCCAGCATGGCGCCCCACGACGTTTTCCCGGCGCGCGGCGGCGACGCCTGGATCGCGATCAGCTGCCGCGACGACGCCGATTGGGCCGCGCTCTTGGCGGTGATGGCGCAGGACGACGATGCCCGGTCTGCCTCAATCGACGGCGACCGCCGCTACGCAACGGCGCTGCGTCGCTGGAAGCACCGTGCGGAGCTGCGCGAATCGCTCGGCGCCTGGACGAGCACTCAGAACCCCGAGGCCCTGGCCGCCCGGCTGCAACAGCGAGGCGTTCCCGCCTCAAACGTGCACGGAGCGCGCGATCTTCTGCGCGACCCACAATTCCTGGCGCGGGCGGTCGCCCCCGCCGTCGAGCATCCGCAGGTCGGACCCACGCCCGCGCCCCGCCCCGCCTTCCGGCTGAGCGGAACTCCGTCCCCACCGCCCGGCGCGGCGCCACTTTTCGCCGCCGACAACGACTACGTTTTTCGATCGCTCTTGGGCTACGACCAGGAGCGCATCGATACACTGCTCGAGGCTGGCGTCACCTCGTACGAACTGCTGGAGCGTCCCCGATGACGATCGACAAACCGTGGCAAACGCCCGATGCCGTCACGCTGCGCGCGATCCCCGGCGTGCTCGGCGTCTACGAGATCGCGGATGCTGACGGGCAGTTGCTGTTGATCGGGTTCGCGGGTGGACGTGAGCCATTCGGCCTGCGCTCCAAGATCGGCGGCCACTTCAGCGACGACGAATTCAACCCGGTCCTGCGGGAGCGCGCGGCGCAATTCCGCTGGGAGAGCAATCAGCAATACACAACACGCCGCTTGGAAATGCTGATGCGCTACCTCGACGAACACCACGACGACTGGCCAGCGGGCAACGCCGCAGGCGGTTGGGAAGACCGGCCCACGTTGGGCCGCCTACGACGAAGCAAGTAGCAGAGCGAGCGCGCCATGGACATCTACCTGACCGAAGAGCAGACGATGATCACGCAAGCCGTACGTCGCTTCGTACGCGAGGAGATCCGCCCGCTGGAGCGGGATCTCGATCCCGACGCCGTCGAGCTGGCGCCGGGTGAGGCCGACCGCCTGCGCGAGATCGTGCGCGGCATGGGGCTCTACAACATGGATGTGCCGGAGGAGTACGGTGGCCCCGGAATCGATCTGACAACCCGCGCGCTGATCGCGGAGGAGCTGGCCCAGCATCGGGCCGGGCTCTACCTGCCCTGCTACGGCGTCTTCGGGTCGGCTGGGCTGGTGCAGCTCTATGCCGGCAACGACGAGCAGAAGGAGCGCTATCTCTTCCCGATGTTGAAGGGTGAGAAACGCGGCTTCTTCGGACTGACCGAACCGAGCGGTGGCTCCGACCCCGCCCGCTCGATCCAAACCCGCGCGATCAAGGACGGCGACGACTGGGTGATCAACGGCGCCAAACTCTTCATTTCGGGCGCTGACAAGGCCGACTTCGGTCTCATCTTCGCCCGCACCGACCCGGAGCAGGGGCGCAAGGGGATCACCTGTTTCATCGTCGATACGGACACGCCCGGCTTCGAGGTGCGGCGTGTCGTGCACACGCTGCGCTCCGGCAACTACGGCACCGAGCTTTCGCTGGACGACGTCCGCGTCCCGCCGGAGAACGTGCTGGGCGGGGAGGGCGAAGGCTTTTCACTGGCAAACACGGCGCTGACTCGCCAGCGCGTGCCCTATTCAGCGGCTTGTATCGGCGTCGCCGTCGCGGCCCAGGAGCTGGCGATCGAGTACGCCAAGCAACGCGAGACGTTCGGCGCGCCGCTGGCGACGCGCCAGGCCGTGCAGTGGATGATCGTCGACAACGAGATCGACATTCGTACGGGGCGGCTGCTCTACCTGCAGGCCGCGAGCAAGGCCGAGCACGACGAGCCGTTCCGTTTCGAGGCGGCGATGGCCAAGCTGATCTGCAGCGAGGGGGCGGGGCGCGTCGTCGACCGCGCGATCCAGGTCCACGGCGGCATCGGCGTGACGAAGGATCTGCCGCTGGAGCGCTGGTACCGCGAACTTCGGATCCGGCGCATCGGCGAGGGGCCCAGTGAGGTCCAGCGGGTGATCATGGCGCGGGACCTGCTCTCTATCCGCTCGGGCTCCTAGGAGGGCGCTATGGAACTGATCCAGATCGAACAGGCCGGGGCTGTGCGCAGCGTCACGCTGGCACGACCGGAGAAACGCAACGCACTCAACCCGCTGATGCTGAACGAGCTGCACGAAGCGTTCAGCATCGAGCCTGCCCCCGCAGAGCGGGTCGTCGTGATCCGTGCGCAAGGACCAGTCTTCTGCTCCGGCCTCGACCTGAAGGAGCGGATCACAACGCTGGCCCAGCCCGGCGCGAGCACGATTGAGACGGTCCTGCACGCGATCGAGAACTATCTCTTGCCGGTCGTCGCCATCGTGCAAGGGGACGCTATCGCCGGCGGCAATGAACTCGCGCTGCACTGCGACTTCGTCGTCGCCTCGGAAGAGGCGCGCTTCGGCATGTCGTTGGCCCAGATCGGACTGGCGCCAACGTGGTTCCTGGCCAAGAAGCTGTTGGAGGCGGCCGGGCCGGTGACTACGCGCGAGATCCTGCTGCTGGGCGACCCGCTGCCCGCTACCCGGATGTATGAGCTGGGCGTGATCGCTCGCGTTGCCCCGGCTGACGAGTTGGAGGCCAGCGCGGCCCAGATCATCGATCGCCTCGCCAAGAACGCGCCGCTCTCCTTGCGCGCGATGAAGGCTCTCGTCGTACGCGAGATGGCCTTCCGCGACGGCATCGACCACGCCGATGTCGACGCTCTGCTCCAGCAGGCCCGCGAGAGCGACGACGCACGCGAAGGCATTCAGGCGCGGCTCGGCCGTCGCTCCGCCGAGTTCAGCGGGCACTAATCGCTCGACCGGCGTGAACCGATTGCTAGAGCGCCACGAGCCCGCGTCGCGCGGCCACGGCCACGGCCTCGGTCCGCGACGCCACCTGCAGCTTGCTCAGGATCGAACTGACGTGGAACTTCACCGTGTGCTCGCTCACCAGCAGCCGCTCGGCGATGCGACGGTTCGCCTGTCCGGCGGCAACGAGTCGTAGCACCTCTAATTCACGGGGGGTCAGCGCCTCGCCGACCGGTTCCAGCTCCCCCTCGACGGGGGACCGCAGGGCCCGCGGGTGGAACACGACCAGGCCCGCCGCGGCAGCATGCACCGACGCGGCGAGTTGCTCGGCCGTCGCATCCGCAGGCAGGTAGGAATCGCCGCCCGTCAGGGCGAGGGGTGCGGGCGCACCGAGGACCACAGTGGGTAGGTCGACCAAGGCGCCAACGCCCCAGCCGGTCTCGGAACCGTCGTCGACCACGACGTCGTAGTCGGGCCCGATCATCTCAACCTCCGTGGAATGGCTGGGATCGAGAACCGTCACGTCGAACCCGGGGGATCGTTCAAGCATCGCTTGCAACTCACGTCGCGCGAGCGGTGATTCCGATAGGACCAAGACCCGGAGGCTGCGAGCAACCTGCATCGACTTGTCTGCTCCCCGTAAGTGACCCGTACGGCTCGCCTTCACCCGGCGGCTGCGCGCGGCGGCGTCCGACACGTCTTGATTCAGGATACCGAACGCAGTCACCTCGCGGTTCCTTCGACTGATCGTTCCACGGGTGTTACGCGCAGCGGATGACGTTCGTCTCCGCGCAAGATCTCCAGTCCGGTCTCCACGTCGATGCGGTCCGCCCCGAGCGCGCCTAGGAGGTCCGCCGTCTCCAGAATCAGCGATTTGTCGTCCCGATCGCCGAGCGCCATAATTATGTCTCCCACGAGCAATCCTGCAGCCTGCGCCGGGCCGTCTTGGTCGAGCCCGACGACCAGCAGCCCGCTTTCTTGTCCCGCTTGCTCGGCCTGCGCGGCGTGCAGCGTGGCCGGCTGGCTCGCGATGCCAAGAAACGCCCGCCGTAGCCGTCCGTGGGTGAGCAACGAGTCGACGATCGGCCCCAGGGTCAGGGTGGGGATCGCAAAGCCGCCCCCGCGCGCGTAGAGCGATGTGTTGAGTCCCAACAGCCCGCCCACCGCATCCACCAACGGACCGCCCGAGAAGCCGGGAAACAGCGTCGCGTCCGTGCGCAGATAGCCGTCGATCGAGGGACCCCGCCGGGTACGCCAGGCACCGCCTCTCGCGCTGAGCAATCCAAGGGAGGCCGCGAGATCCCCGTGCGGACGAGCCACGGAGAGGGTCAGGGCACCCACGGCCACGGCTTGGCCAGATGGGGGCTGACCCACGACCAGGCCGGGCACATGCAACGCGGCGACGTCCGAGCCGGGGTCGGCACCCGCCAGCTCCGCGCCGAAACGTTCGCCAGCCACCTCCACGGAAATCGCGTCCTCCCGCTCCACCGTATGCGCGGCGGTAATGACTACCCCGTCGGCCCAGCCGATCCCACTCGCCGGGATTCGGCGTCGTGCATCGACGGTCACGGTGTAGGCCCCCGCCGTTGCGACGGCGCTCTGCATCGAATCCGAGAGTTCGGCCATGGTGTTCGGCATCGTGCACCTCCACAGCCAGCTTCCCGGCCCGGCGCGAGCTCCGAATCACCGAAAGGACCAGGTGGCATTCGGCACGATCGCCTGGCAATGTGGCCCTGCACTGCGGTGCCGCACCACCCGATGATTAGACGGGCCGCGTGGAGGGCGCGGGGCCAGTCGAAACGGACACAGCAGGCCACCGAGAGACATCCGATGAACGGAACTACGATTCCGGTACAGGTCACTTCGGGCTTATCCTGTTTCGAACTCGAAGCATGCAGAGGCTTGTTCTCAGCATGAGCGCGCGCGCCGGCGTAGGCGCGGTCGGCCTGGCCTTGGTCGGCTGTGGCGATGACGACGAGGAAACCGTCGCGCAGGCCGATCCCGAGGACCAGACTGAGGATCAGGCGCAGGCTCAGGATGAGCCTGCGGACGATGATGAGCAGGCGGAGCCGGCCGATGAGCAGGCCGATGAGGACGACGAGCCGCCGGCCGTCGTCGCGGACATCCAGCTGCTCAACGCGAACCTGCGCGGCGAGGCCGACTCGCTCGATCCGCAGATCGCCACGGACACCGTCAGCAGCGGACCGTCGGACAGCAAGACCCAGACCGGTGCGAACCGCGTGGCGAGAGAGAGCGCCTGCTCCGATCCGTCCAGACCCGGGGCGTAGACCGCGAAGCGGCCCGACTCGGAGTCCTTCACCCAGAGCCCCCGCAGCCGGCTGGCAAGTGCCTCCACGAACTCGTCGGCGGTCAAGGAGCTGGGCCAGCCGAACGTGTTCCAGCCGGAATGAAAGTCGTAGGCGGAAGCCGAGGCCAGCACCGGGATTCGCCACGCTGTGTCCGTCTTCACGCGCAGCCAGAGCACATCTCCAGGCTCGATGGCCTAACCTAACGTTGCGACCCCAGTCGTATCGACTTGTTGGTGCCGCTGGCTGAGTGGGTCCCAGCGATACATGGAGACCAGGTTGTCGATTTGCGCGGCGACCAGCTGGGCGGGGCCGGAGGGCCCGCGATAGACGACCTCATTGAGGCCTGCACGCAGCGATACGGAGTAGTCGGCATCCCCGGCCGCCACGGCCCGGCGTCTGTACGGAGACGAACGCCAGCAGCAGCGTCAGCGGAACGGCGAGACGAAGTATCCAGCGTCGGTAAGCGGGCATGACCCCAGGTTTCTGCCTTGCGCTTCTAGGATCGGCCGTGAGCCGGGAATCCCCCATAGGGGTTCCTCCTACGTCGACAGAGGCCATTCCTTAGAGCTCGGTGGCTTGGGCCGCCCGCCCCGTCCCGAGCGACTCGCGCGGCAGGATGTGGCACGCACGCTTCACGTGAGGCATGATGCCCTCAACGACGCCCCTGCGATGAGCCGCGTTGGGAGACCCCTTGCCCGACGATTCAACCTCTCAGCTCTCACTCGAAGGCCTCCAAAACGCCCCCACCAAGTCTCAGTTGATCGAGATCGAAGCCGCGGCGGCGGAGCTTGCGGCAGCGGCGGGCGTGATCCTGATGGACCGCTTCCGCTCAACGCTGGAGATCGAATACAAGGACAAACAACGTTCGGATCCGGTCACGGAAGTCGACCGCGAGATCGAGAAACTGGTCCACGACGAGGTAACGCGGGACTTCCCCTCGCACGGCGTGTTGGGGGAGGAGGGCGCGGATGCCGGGCCGGTCGGCGCGGAGTACGTCTGGATCATCGACCCGTTGGACGGCACCTCCAATTTCATCAACGGACTGGCCACCTTCGCCTGTTCAATCGGCGTCGTCTGGCGGGGGCTCCCCGTCGCGGCGGC
>Ga0310121_10000252_pt1 | contig 57949 bp, 50 predicted proteins | sample CB27_Tmax_986_MG_FD_203504 | JGI IMG/M metagenome (GOLD analysis project Ga0310121, IMG submission 203504) | Marine microbial communities from Western Arctic Ocean, Canada - CB27_Tmax_986 | ecosystem: Environmental > Aquatic > Marine > Oceanic | place: Canada: Western Arctic Ocean | collected... | reverse complement strand
AGACAAACCTCGGCCCCACGGTCCAATCCAAGCGAGCAAAACTGGCCCACGCCCTGCGCAAAAAGGCGACAGAAAACCCGGAAGAACCCTAGATACGCACAATCCCATATTTTCAACTGGCCAGCCCTGCCCCGCGGCCACCGAGCGGGGCCCGGCATGCAAAACGGACCCTGGTGGTTCCGCGGAGAGTGGCTCGAGGCCGAATTCGGCCTTGCGCATGATTGCGGCACGCCGGCGTCGACGGAGTCGTTTCAATATGCCGTCGGTGTGACGGGCTCGAATTGGCTGAGATGCTCCAACAGGATCCGCCTTACTTCTAGAATAGTTTTGGGATTGCGGTGAATGTTGAAGTGATCCGCTTCCACCGTGACTTCACTGACCGCATCGTCAAAGTGGGCGCTCTCCGTAGTCACCACACCGTCGGAACGTCCCGTGACCGAGCCGACGACTTTTTTCTTTTCCAGATCTCCCATGATGTTGTGGTAGGTCACCCAGGATGCCCGTGATGCGCCGAGAACCGCGGGAATCATGGGCGATTCGGGGGCGAGAGCATCGACAGACGTGGTGATATCCAACAGATGGCTGCTCGCGAAATAGCCGGGATTATCGGCCAGCAATCGGTCACGTTTTGAGACCAGTTGTTCAGGCAGATGGATCAACTTCCTCCCCAACCACTGTGTCGCCATGTTGGAGAAATTGCTGCCTCGAAACGGTGTGGCGATGGTTACGACCCGCTGTATGGACGGGTCGGGAGCAAAGTAGAAAGTGCGACGCAACTCCTCGATCAGTTCCGCGTCCGCGTTGAGTGATTCCGGAGGTTGGTCACTGACTAAGGACCAAAAGTCATCACTGCTTTCCATGGTCTGCATTTGGGCGATCAACCCTCCCATGCTATGTCCGACCAGCACCATGCGCTTTAGTCTGGCTGACCTTTGCTCTGGATCCAACGATTCGCGAGCCATGGCCAGCTCGTTGCGCAAATGAGAAGCGGCAAACCAAAACGGAGGGCCCGTGGGATAGAGATAAAACCAAAACTGATAGTTGTTACGGATCCGCTCAGTGCCTCGCAGGTCGTTGAACATTTCCATCCATGTCACTAGGCTGGACCAAAACCCGTGGACCATCACGACGGGTATCTTTGCCGGATCGTACGGTTCCAGCATATAGAGTCCACTGACCGCCATCGAGGTTTCCGGTTTGCGCAGGCCACGAATGGCGACGTTGGCTTTCTTGAAACTCGGATTGTCGAGGCTGTACGCCAAGGGGGTTGTGAGATCCGTCTCCAGTGGAATGACCTGATTACCAACGGTGATCTCCTTGGTCCGCAGCGGGTCATGGATCTCGACGACACAGTGATGTCGTGATTCGGTATCGGATTGTCCCCGGTGCTCGTTGGGCATCACCCGCAGGAAGGCGGTGACTGGAAAACTCATCCCCGGCGGATAGAAACGCTCTTCCGGATGGTGGTGAACGCTGGTTTCATAGACAGCGATCATGGGCACCCCCAGACCAAAACTTTTGTACGAGTTGGTCAGCTCTTGAACTTCGAAGTCGGACGCGAATTTGAGATCTCCAAAATGCTCCTCGTGCCACGTGCCGCGCACCGCTACGGAGACGTCAAACTCTTGGCGGGAAGTACGCACTACGTGCGTGCCGCCTGGCTTGAGCATGCCCTGTTCTTGGACCATCCGCAGGACCTGTTCGAGCGAATTATTGTACAGGTCGCAAGCCCGCCGAAAGCGAGGGTCGTAGGGATTGCGGCCGAGCTCATAGTCTTCATCCACCAGATACATGTACGCATTGGCGACCGCGGTTCCGTACATGTCCAAGGCCAGCGCCTTATTCGACTTCTCAACTTTCTGGGCGGCGATATACGCGAGTTCGGCGATCGCGTACACGTTCTCGGCGGTCGGTTCGGCGCTGGCGACCAGCTGAGCCTCGGCCAAAAGCTCATCGGGATCTCCGTCCAGGTGCTCGACGAGGTCGTTACGGCGGAGCATTTGCAGAGTGCGTTGGGTGGGGCGTGGCCCCCTGCGACTGTCGAGCCGGAGCTGATGCACAAGCGGATTGAGCGGGCTGTCACGCAGTCGTGCCCAATCGGTGCTGATGCAGCCCGACGATGCAACCAGCAGGCCGCCGACCAGCAGCAACCAACTCATTCCGGGCGCTTTCGTTTGACTGGGCACAACGTTTTCCACGGCGACGCATTCTGACCTCGAACACGCCACGCGCGGCGCGTGGATCGGGCCTTCATAAAATGGGCTGCGAACCATACGGGTTGGTTTTCAGTCCCGTCAATGGATATCGCCTAAGAAGAGTTTTGCCAGCGGTGGGTGGGCCGAGGGCGGCCCGGCTGTAGGGACTGAAGGTCGTGGCATTGGCACTGCCAGCATCGCTGTTGACACAGCTCATTTAGCGAGCTGGTGACCCATTCGGTAAGCTGGTCAGCGCCCACCGTAACACGCGCGTTGACCGTCAAGTGGACAGTGCTGGCGCTGGCATCGTTCGATGCTGACAACTCAACTTCCGCGTCGGCACCCACCAGATTTGCTAGCGACTGATTTCCCGAACCGTCCGTGGCCAGTACTTTCGTGTGGGCTGAATCGGCACCGACCGTGGCGTAACATTGGGCCAGTGCTCGTAAGAAGTCACCGGCTGCCTGGTCCAGTGAGATCGTTCCGTCGGCACGGCTCAATGTATAGGTCGCGTTCAGCCACCCCAACTCGGCTTCTCCCTCCGCATACAGGTCATAATCCATGTCCATGAATCGACGAGTTCCCCGTGGCGATTCTTCCAATGCAGCGCGGAGACCTTCCATGCCAGCGCCCTCACGAGCGGACAAGAGTAGGATAGGGCGATCTGGAAAGCGACGACAGGCCTCATCGTGAAGCCGCGTTTGCTGGGCTTGCGACAACTTGTCGACCTTGTTGATGGCGATCACGTCCGCCTCTTCGAGCTGCTTGTTGAAGATGTAAGCGGCCCCCGGAGAGACCCCTTGGGGCTTATCGGTTAACAGCACGCGTTGCCCATGCTCGGGCTTGAGCAGTACGGCCAAAGGTCCCACTTGGAATCTGTCACCGTGCAATTGCCGCAGCGGCTCGACGACCGTGGCCATCAAATCCGTGCAACTTCCTACGGGTTCAGCAATAATGATCTCGGGTGTCTGCTCAGCTTCGAGTTCGCCCATCGTGGCCACTAGATCGTCGAACTTACAGCAAAAACAAGCGCCAGGGACTTCACCAACGTGAAAACCAGCCGCCCGCAGTCGATTTGTGTCAACCAGCTCGTTGGCTTGGTCGTTGGTCACTAACCCCACGCGCCGGCCTTGGGCTGAATAGAATTCGGCCAGGCGCAATATGGTCGTCGTCTTGCCAGCGCCTAGAAAACCGCCAATCATAATAAAACGCGTCATCGACCAAACCGTCCCTACCAAGGTTGGAGTGCCCCGCGGAGGGGCAGAGGACATTATTTTCACGTTTCGACCGCCGATCGTCTACTCCCAAGATCATTCCACATGACGCGATTCCTTGACCCAAGGCCTCGTGAGGGTCCACTGGATGAAAGCGGAGAGGTAAATTTGTTGAATCCGATCTACAGATGGCCCCCTTACGATGCGGAGATCGCGGCACTACTTAACGAGATGGGAGCCGACGGATCTTGGGGGCATTATTCTGGAACACAGGGGGCACGCCTGCGTGAAGCGCTAGAGGAGATGCATGGTCGCCAACACGTGCGGCTGACCAGTTCGGGTACGGTCGCTGTCGAGTTGGCCCTCCGCGGGGTGGGAGTTCAAGCCGGCGACGAGGTCATACTCGCCGCGTACGATTTCGCTGGAAACTTTCGTTGTATTGAACGAATCGGAGCTCGTCCGGTGTTGGTCGACGTCTCGCCCCATACGTTGGCACTGGACAATACTCAACTTGATATGGCACACAGTCCATCCGTCCGAGCGGTCCTCGTGTCTCATCTACATAGTGGACTGGCTCCGATGTCCGAGATATGCCACTGGGCAGAGCAGCAGGGCGTCACCGTAGTGGAGGATGCTTGCCAGGCGCCCGGGGCGTGGGTCGACGGCCGGATTGCTGGCGCTTGGGGATCGGCCAGTGTCCTGAGTTTCGGCGGTAGCAAATTGCTCACGGCTGGTCGCGGCGGCGCGGTTCTAACCGAGGACGCCATCTGCATGCAGCGCATGAAGGTTTACGCTGAAGGTGGCAACGACGCGTATCCGCTGAGCGAACTTCAGTCTGCCGTACTGATTCCGCAATTGGATAAACTGGCGTCCCGCAATCGTCGACGGCGAAAAGCGGTCGCGCGGTTGGTCGGCGAGTTTGGCGAATCTCCGTGCTGGGAGTTTTTGGGGGACCCAACGGCACTGGATGGTCCCAGTTACTTCAAGGTGGCATGGAATTGGCACCGGCAAACCAACCACGGATCCCGGAACGAATTCTTGGCGGTCGCTCAGTCGAGAGGACTGCCAATGGACGCTGGTTTTCGAGGATTCGCACGCCGCGGCCAACGGCGTTGCCGACGCGTCGGTGATCTGCCGCATGCGCGGCAATGGGCGGAATCGCTGATCGTCATGCATCACCCTTGGTTGATATCCGACGAGACACTATTCGAAAGCGGAATCGGTGCCTTGCGCGATGTGTTGGCTCAGTTCTCGTGATGTTTGGATACCGCGCGGAGTCGTGGGTCCGTTCTAATCACGCGGGTGACCCTCGGCGTCAAACTGCCAATACTCACCCCGCGTGACATCTAAACCGGTCAGATATCCGCCACCGTAACAATACGTGTCGATGCAAATGAGATGCCCGAGGTCCAAGACATTTCCATCCCGTTGCGGCGTGTGCCCTACAACGGCCGTCTTACCGCTCATGTGAGGTTTGGGCAGACGTATGTGAAGATGTTCCCAAAAAAGCGTGTGCGGGGACTGTCGTTCCAGCGGCGCTCGGTCATTGTAGTTCGCGTGAAAGAAGAGGTGGTCCGGCGTTTCGACAAAGCGACGACATCTTTCCAGCAGATCGACATGTTTTTGGGGGATGTTTTGAGGTAAGCCGCCGTATGACTCCAGTGTTTCATAACCTCCCGCTTGCAACCACATCTCAAGCTGACTGGGCTCTTCCAACGCCGACAAGAGCATTAACTCATGATTTCCCAACAGCGGCTCCATGTGACAATGGCGCTCCAATTCGATGAGTCGATCCAGGACACCCGGTGAATTAGGTCCGCGGTCGATGTAATCCCCCAGCGTTATCACCAGATCACGCGGCTGTGGATTTAAGGACTCCAACAGAGCGTCGAGAGCTGGTAGGCAACCATGAATGTCGCCGATGGCGAGGATTCTTTGGGGCTCGTGGGGTTCGTTCTGCACGCTTATATTGACGAGCTGTTACGGGGTGTTTTTGCCAGACGGTTGAAAAAACGAGGATCGCTCTTGCCGAGTCCTATCGATTCCAAGCCGTCCGAGGCCAATTGCCAGCGGACGCGGACAGGACGATCCGGCTATACGGCTGGGCTTATCCTATCCGAACCGGGCCGATATCCAAACAGGTCGCGTCCCAAGTCGGGCATGGGAATCGAAAACGATTACCTGGTGACGACCACCGGCGTGGAGCTGCTTTCGGATTATCCACTGGAACTGTCAATTTAGTGTCGGGTCGTCGGGGAACTCATCCAGTCCCAGCGCGTCGCGCAATACGTTTCGACCCTGGAATTCCAAAATTCGTTTCCATAGCTCGTCGACCGGTGACGTGAACACCAGTTCGGGTGTCGCCGCCGCGATGAGCCACCCTCCCACTTTTAGCTCATTCTCCAATTGGCCCGTACCCCAGCCTGAATAACCGCGAAAGAGCAGATACTCAATCACCTCACTGGTGACAAGTTTATGCAATCCGCGTTTGGAGGAGGTCAAGTAGACGCCGGGCAGCACACATTCATCGGCCAACGATTCTTCGCCGTGCAGCGACATGACGGGACCTTCGACCGGTCCACCGATCCTCACCGCGTGTTCGCTGGCGACCGACTGGTTTTCCAGCTGCGCGAACAGGTCGCGCACGGTCGTGTTGCTGGGACGATTCAGTACCAATCCCAAGGCCCCATGGTCATTGTGCTCAAGGATCAACACGACGGTACGAGCGAAGTTCGAATCAGGAAGCTGTGGGGAAGCCGCCAGGAAGTGGCCGCGTAGAGTAGACATGCACCGCATCCCCCAAGCTATCGAATGGAAAATGTCTCTTGCCAGATGCAACCCGCCCACGAGAGCCCCACCCCAAAACCAACCAACATATTTCGCATTCCGTGTTGGATGCGACCGTTGGCGCGCAGATCATCGATCAAAATGGGGATGGTCGACGAAACGGTGTTACCACAGTGTTCCATCACGATCGGAAGACGTGTTTCATTCACGCCCAGTCGCTCATGAAGCTGCTCGAGCATCTTACGTGTTGCCTGGTGAAACAAGAATAGGTCCACTTGATCCGACGTCATGCCTGCTTTTTGTAAAACATCTTGGACCAACTCGGGAATCGCGGAGACCGTAAATTTGATGAGGCTTGGACCGTCCATATACAATTGGCTCGGCCAACGTTGACGGTTGCTCGGCTGATGCGACTGGTTCGCCGGCCGGGCCCCTCCTTCAGTGACCATGAGTGTATTGGCGCCACTGCCGTCCGTGCCGTAGGAAAACGCTTCCAATGTCGGTTCGTCCCGAGCATCGATTAAGGTCGCGGCGGCGCCATCGCCAAAGATGGTCCGGAGACTGCGATCGGTCGAGTGAATGTACTTAGTGTAGGTTTCGGCGGTGATGAGCAGGATACGTCGAACCGTTTCGGTACGAATTAGACCGTCGGCCAAGGCCAGACCGTAAACGTAACCGGAGCACCCCAGGTTGAAGTCCAGCGCTCCGCAGGACGTTCTCAAACCGAGACGGTCTTGCATCAAGCAAGCCGTTGTCGGCAACGGATAGTCGGGGGTCTGTGTGCAGAACAAGAGAAAATCGACAGACTGCGGATCGACATCGAATTCGTGAAACAACTTTTCCGCGGCTATCACGCCTAAGTCCGAAGCACATTGATCCGGCTCCGCCACGTGTCGCTGGGCAATGCCGGTTTTCGACTCGATCAGCTTCAAATCCCAACGGGGGAATTCGCTCGCCAACTGCTCATTGGTTTCAACGCGTTCGGGAAGATGGACCGAAATGGGGCCAACACTTGCGTATTTCACGGAGGAATAGCTCGGGTCGGAGGGATCAATGTATGTGACGGCTGCTAGCGGCGCTGCGTTTCACCATAGCGGGGGACTTTGATATGGTCAATTGCAGAGTTTGCCGTCGACGAGGCGATTTGCCCCAACCAATCTGTTGGCCTTTCTATCCTGCAGAACACGAACAAACCGCATGAATCGGTTACGTTTCCCACTCGATCGTTTCAATCGTCAAGTCCCGACTAGAATTCCATCAATGTCTTGACGGCCACGCACCCGTTCAAATACCCTCCCGCCGCGTCGGCCGCGCCGTCGGTTGAACTTCGGCCGCGCCGTCGGTTGAATGCGTGGACGGTTGTCCCAAGAAGAACATGTCACGTGATTTCTGAATCGGACCGTGGCGGGCCGAGACAGGCGGACGGAGACACTCACGGGGGTCCGACGGCAACGTGTCTGGTTCCGTGACCAGTTCGAGCGCGGTGCCGGCAAAACAAAAAGAACTACAGACATGTTCACCGATATCCACTGTCACCTACTGCCGGCGATAGATGACGGTGCTTCGTCGCTCGACGAGTCGCTGGCCATGGCTAGGATGGCGGTGGATGACGGCATCGGCACGGTTACGGTCACTCCACATCAACTGGGCGCCTTTCGGAATAACACCGGCAGCTTGATTCGCCAGCGGACAGAGCAGATGCAGCGAGATCTGGACCACGAAAGGATCCCGCTGCGAATCCTGCCGGGTGCGGACGTCCGCATCGACGAAACGATGATGAAAGGCCTGTTATCGGGCGAAGTGGTGACGCTTGGCGATCAAGGAAAACACGTACTCCTGGAACTTCCACACGAGCTCTATTTTTCGCTGGAGCCGGTTTTGAAGGAGCTTGAGCGACTGCGGATCGTGGGCATCCTGTCGCATCCGGAACGCAACGAAGGAATTCTTCGGAATCCGCGAATCGTCTCGCGGCTGGTCGAGGTCGGCTGTCTCATGCAGGTGACGGCGGGAAGCATCACGGGGACCTTCGGGCCGCTCTGCCAGCAGGTGTCTGAGTCCATGTTGACTCAAGGCCTCGTCCATTTCGTCGCGACCGATGCACATGGGAGTCGACGTCGCAGGCCGCGCATGCGCTCGGCGTTTGACCGCGTAACCGTGTTAGCGGGTTCCGATGCAGCCCAGAAAATATGTTGCGACTTTCCAGCGGCGGTCGCTCGTGGCGACGATGTCCCGCCGGGGCTAGTGAGCACCCGAAAACAGTCTCGGCGTTGGTTTAGCATGCGAGCCACGGCGTAATCCGGTCCGAGTCCGATGGGGGTAAGCTTTCGTGAGAGGCACGACTATCGACCTACAAAGCAATCGCGTCACCACGGCGCGCTCGTTGACCCGCTCATTCCTGGCGAGTTCGAGTTTAATGGCGGTGTGCGTCGCGACGAACGTTGCCGCATCGGCCGCGGAATGGAAGCACGTACGTCAAATCGAAATTTATACTATTCACAGTGATTTTTCGCTTGAGCCGTACGCAGAGCTCATCGAAGATTTGGCATCGCTACGGACCGACGTTGCATCCGTGCTAAAGCTACCCATCCCTGACGAGCAGATCGACGTCTATCTGTTCGCGGAAAAATCAACGTACGAGTCGTACATGCGTCACTATTTTCCCGGCACGGTGGCTCGACGAGCCATGTTCATTAAATCGAACAGTCCGGGAAATGTTTTCGCATTTAAGAGCGACCAATTCGCGGTGGATCTGAGACATGAAGTGACGCATGCGATATTGAACGCTATGCTGCCAACGGTCCCGCTATGGCTGGATGAGGGATTGGCTGAGTATTTCGAGCTGCCAACCGCCGAAAGGATCAACGGGCACGAACATCTCGGTTCCACGAAGAGCCGGGCGTTCTGGTTTCGTCATACCAGTCTGGCGAAGCTCGAGGGGCTACTGGAATTGGAACAGATGGGCCAACGTCAATACCGCGATGCGTGGGCATGGATTCACTTCATGATCAACGGTCCTCCAGAGGCGAGAACGGCGTTGATTGATTACCTGGGACAGCTGGAGAGGCATCAGACGCCGGGTTCATTGAGCCAATGGCTGAAACGTGAGATGGATGATCCTGATAAGAGGTTCGTCGAGCATTTCCGGAAATGGAAGAGCTGACAATGCTAGCGTGAACGTTGGAGAGGCTATGATTTTGATCGGACGATGATGATCGTATCAGTTTTCCAATTCTCCTCGGATTAGGACTTTAGTCTGTCACTTAAATAAGTCGAAAAACTACATGATGGACCCGTGCAAAGCGGGGACCGTCCAGGTCGATGAATCAACGGATTGAAGCTCTCGAAGTAACAGTCGGGGCAGTTAAAAAAAAAGGAGGTGTCGAGGTGCGTTTGCGAAAAGAAGTTGCACGCGTGGCCACACGGTCCGCCGTCTATCTCAGCCTATTCAGTATGATTTGCCCGTGGGCTAGTCTTCATGCCGCGAATCTACCTCCCACTCGATCCGGGAGCGACGCGATGCGCCCGGTGAACCAGGACATTGCGCTGAGCAGTGACGGCGTATTGGTCGGAACGATTCACACCGCTGATGGCATGGCCAGCAGCGGAAAGTCGGTGGTGATCCAACGGGACGGCCAGCTTATCGCCGAAGTTAAGTCGGACGCTGAGGGCCGGTTTATCGTCGCTGGATTGTCCGGGGGTGTCTACCAGGTGGATATTGGTGGCCAGCCCCAGAACTACCGGATGTGGACTGCCGATTCGGCGCCGCCCGTGGCTCAACCAAGCTTGATAGTTCAGGAAGGCCAGCCGGTGGTTCGCGGGCAGATGGGTTGCGGCGGGTGCGGTGGATTCTTTGCCAGTCCTTGGTTTTGGGCTGGGTTGGTAGCCGTTGGCATCGCCGTGCCTTTGGCGTTAGACGACGACTCGGATTCCAGCTCACTTAAGGACGGCAGCTAACGTCTGCTTTCCACAAACGACAAGACAATTTCAAGAGCCACGCGATACTCGCGTGGCTTTTTTTCGTGTCCGAGCATGCCTGTCGTGACTTCCCCCATGAGCTGGTTGGGGTGGATGGACCGTTTCCGATTACACTGTCAAAATCTCTCCACCTTGGCCTTTATCTTCTCGATCGGTTTTGCTACCGTCTCGCCTCGCTGATCCCGGCAATCGCTGGGAGGAAGTTCGTCCGCGATTAACAGAGGGCAACGGCCATGACGGTACCAAAACGTCTACAACAGGGAATGGTTTGGCTCGCGTGCTGCGGAGTTTGTCTACCGACACAGCAGGCGAAAGGTGATGAGCGATTTACCACCGCCACAAAATCGGCTGAATTGGTAGACGATGTTGCCATCGATCCCGAAGGAATTCTGACCGGACGGGTCCTCAATTCGGATGGCAAGCCCGTGGAAGGGACGCAAGTCGACCTTGTGCGCGCGGATGACCAGCTGGCATCCACGACGACGACTGCCGAGAACGGGTCGTTTCAGTTTGAGGGCGTGGCTGGTGGGGTCTATCGAATATTGGCCGTCAATCACTCCGTCATGGTTCGTGCGTGGACCTCGGACGCTGCGCCCCCGAACGCTCGCAACGAAAGTTGGATTGTGGTTGGAGACGTTGTCAGGGCGCAGGGATGCTCGACCTGTGGAGATGCGGGTGGCTCGGGGTGCGGCAACAGCCCGTTGGGATGGCTGCTCATCGGCGCTGCGATTGCCGCGGCGATTGCGATTCCGTTGGCGCTGGATGACGATGACGGTAGTTAGCGGAGAAGATGACGGAAGTCTGGCAGTCGGTGTTCTTCCGCATCGCGATCGGTTTCGGCTTCCCGTGGACCGACACGACAAGCAGCACGGATACATTGAAATGGCAGCGAAGTGGGAGGCAACGATCAAAGCGCATTGGCCTTTCGGCAAGGATGTGAATTCGCTACGATCCCGCCCGCGCTCTTGTCAGTTCAAAGCGCAAGGGTGTATTCAGGTAATGGACTTATCAATCACGCGACCGGCTCGGGCAGACGAAATTCGCATGGCGTTAGGACTTACTATCCTGCCTGCGAATCTTCCCACTTCACGGTCACACGAGTAAGAATCGAAACGAGGTGTTGATGATGGCATGGGGAAAAACTGTTCGTTTGATTCTGGTGGCAATGGTGACGATCGGCATGGTGCTGCCGCCAGCTTTATGTGCCGATGCGCCCGACATCCCAACCACGGCGCCCACGATTTCCACCACCGACTGGATGATTCGAGATGTGGCACTCGATGAGACGAGTTCGCTGAATGGCCGCTGCGTCGATTCACGTGGCCATGGCGAAGCAGACTTGCCCGTGCGAGTTCTGCGCAACAACGTCTTGGTCGCCGAGGCGACGACGGACGCCGGAGGTGAGTTCCAGATAGCGGATTTGCGAGGCGCGGTTTACCAACTGCAGGTTGGTGATCAAACGGCACTCTATCGTTGCTGGGCACCTGGGACGGCTCCACCGCATGCATCGACAGCGGCGGCGGTTTCGTCGGAGCCAATTGTTCGTGGGCAATCCCATCCATTGGCCCGCGGTCTATCCAATCCATGGGTGATTACCGGGATTGCGCTGGCTGCCGTGGCAATCCCCGTGGCGATCCACAATCACCGCGACGACCGCACACCAGCCAGCCAGTAGAACAGCGAAAGCAACTAGGCCAGTGGGCCAGAGAATCCGTGGAGCCAATCGATGACGAAGATCGGAATCATCCTTGCGTTTACCTCACTGGTGAACTTGATCCTTCCCTGGGGCATAGGCCAGGTGGCGGCACGGAACACGGCTGCGTCACTGACGCCACCGGGCCCACCGACCGTGGTGGACGTGGCGCTGGCGGCGGGCGGTATCTTATCGGGTCATGTGGATGCCAAACAGTTTGCTGACAATCCGATTAGACTCATCGCTTCGGACGGCACGACTGTGTCTTTCCAGCCATCGGCGGACGGCACATTTCAGATCAAAGGCGTACCAGGTGGCACGTATCAAATAACGGCTGGCGATACCACGACCTCTTTACGTTTGTGGAAGGCAGAGACGGCACCACCGTCCGCTTGTGCGACGCTTAAACTCGATCAACAGACACTCGTCGCTCGCGGCCAACAACCGTTATCGGCCCTCATGCCGAATGGCGAGTCGATCTTCATCGGGTTGCTACTGGCTGCCGCCATCGTGATTCCGATTGTCGTACACAATTCGGGTGACGATGGGGATGGAAGTTGATTGACGCCATTGGGAAATGAGCGCCGACAGATTTTCCGCGGCCATCTCACTCAAGAGAATATGTCCAAACGTTGCGACGAAAAACAGCGAGCAGAAAATGCGGACGAGCTGTCGGCCGTCCCGCTTGAGCGCGCGATCGACATGGCGAGATGGCAGCTGCCAATGGCCGGCATGTACGTGCAACGTTCATGGTCTTTCGGCGCGGCCAGGCCAGGTACTATAAGGCGTGCGACTCATTGTGCTTTTTTCGTTGTGGCGTTCATTCAACTGTGGGGGTGTCAGCAGGCGCACTACGCCCCGCAATCACTTCCACGTCAATTTGTCGCTGCTCCCACGGTCGACGTTAACTCGCTCAATTTAGCGTCGCTGGCATCACACGGGGCCAACACCAACCAGATTCAAGACGGTGACGCGTTGGAGATCGTTGTGGCAACTGGTGCTGAGGGCGAGGCTCCGACGTCTTGGCCCCTCCGGGTCGGCAAAGATGGCACGGTGGATGTACCGCTTGTCGGGACGGTCCAGGTGGCAGGATTGAGCCCTGAGGTCGCGCAGTCGACAATTCGGATGGCGAGTATCAACCGGGGCATCTACCGAAGTCCCAGTGTCGCGGTCAATTTTTCGAAGCGGCGAACCAACCGTGTGACGGTGTTGGGGGCTGTGGAAAACCCAGATGTGTACGAGTTGCCGGTGGCTGCGAGTTCGCTGTTCGATGCCATCGCCATGGCGGGTGGGTTGACCGAAGAAGCGGACATTATCGTCGAGGTGCATCAAACACGACCAATTCCACCGACGGTTTCGCCTGCATACCCGCAACGTGCGGAAGAGACGAGGGTGGCTGGAGCTTCGTTTCAAAGCCCTATTTCACCGAACGCCGGCCCTGATTCACTGGTTGTCCAGCAGGTTAACTTGCTGGCTGTAACCGCCGGCCAACCGGTCTCGGACCGAGAGCTGAGTGACGGCGCGATTGTGACGGTCCGAAAACGACCGGCTCGATATGTCCAGGTGATTGGACTGGTGAACAAACCGAGTCGGATCGAATTGCCGCCCAATAAGGAACTACGTCTGTTAGGAGCGATTGCCGAGGCAGGTGGCTTAACGACGTCGATCGCGCGAGATGTCCTCGTGGTGCGGCAGCTCCCTGGCAGTATCCAACCAATTGTCATCAAAGTGTCCCTCAGTGACGCAAAACAAAATGGCCCAGATAACCTGGTGTTGGCGGACGGTGATGTCGTCAGTATTGAGGAAACGCCGATAACCTTTGTCGTCGGGATGATCCAGAACTTCGTGCGACTGGGCGTTTCAACGACTCTTTTCTAGTAGACCAAATCAACTCTGCAATGACTCAAGAGAACGGTCGGCCACGTAGCGAGGAAATCCAGACAAATCCCAGTGGGGATGCGGTTCGCTCGCTAGTTCGATTCTTAAGGCTGTTGAATCGGCGAAAGGCTGTGATGATCTATTCATTGGGCGTGATGGCATTACTAGCTGCCATTTACTACGCAACCGCCACGCGAGCCTATACCGCAACCGGTGCCGTACTGGTTCGCCAGACGGGTGGAGATAATGCCGACGTTCGTTTCTCGGCGGACAGATCGACGCACGATCAAATGGCGACGTACGAACAACTCTTGACGAGTGCGATAGTGCTAAACGGCGCGCTTTCGACCATGAAGAACTTGCCTCCCGAGATTGACCATAGACTGAGTCGCGAAGCCGCAGTCAAGCGACTCCGCGAGATGCTCAAAGCCACAACTTTGCGGCGCACGAGTATCATCGAGCTGATGGCTAGCTCTGAGGACCCTGCAGCGGCCGTCCAAATCGTGAACGCGGTTATCCAAGCCTACCTTAGCTACATCGACGAAAACCATCGCAGCCTAAGCGCGGAGGTGATTGCGTTGCTCCGGAAAGAAGGCCAGGAATTAGAGCAGCGGTTGGAGCAAAAAGAGCAGGAATTGCTAGTGGCGCAAAGAAATTGCGCTGACTTTGGACTCAGCAAACACAAGAGCGTCGTTCATCCGCTAGTGCAAAACGTTATCAAACTGAACGATGTTGTTACCGATACGAAGCAAAAGCGAATTGAATTGGAAACTTCATTGGCGGCTCTGCGGAACACGATCCGTTCTGGCGGAGACTTACGGCAATACCTGGTTTCGCTCGAGCCAATGTTGGGTAAGGATATTTTCCTGGACGCGCTGGGAATGAGTTCGGTGGATGTGACCATCGTGAGGGAGACCGAGAAAAGTTTGCGGGAAAATCGGGCCAACTTGCGACAGATCGAGCAGCACTATGGACCAGCCCACCCAGAAGTCGCGGACTTAGGCCAGCGGATCCGGAACGACGAAGAGTATTTGGTGTCGATCAAACAGACGATGGCGGAAAAAGTTTCCGGCATGCAATCGAGTGATTTGGGAGCTATGCTCGTCAGTTTGATTGAGGAAGATCTTTCACGGACTTGGTTGAAAGAACGCCAGCTCGTGAACGAATACCAACTCGCTGAATCACAAGCGATTGCCTTAAACGACAACGTTGCGGCGATGGGATTCATTGAACGTAACGTTCAACGGCTTCGCAACCTGCGTGAGGCGCTTGTCAGTCGCATCGAAAACATCGACATCAATCAAAACAATGTCGACGTCCGAGTGGCGGTGGTAAGTCAGCCGGTGGAATCGAAGGATCCCGTTAGTCCGAATCTTCCAAAGACAGGCCTGTTTGCCGTTATGCTAGGGCTAACCGGGGGAGCCTTCATCATTTACGCGCTCGATGCCGTGGATGATCGATTCCGTTCACCGGAAGAATTGCAAGAATACCTAAGCACGCGTATCCTTGCCATGATTCGCAAGCACCAGTCACTGGATGGCTCAGGGGCTCAGGCACTTCAGGTGAATGTATCTCCAGACGCGGTCGAGAGTGAGGCCTTCCGCACTTTGCGAACGACGTTGGCATTTAGTAACGAATCGTGCAGACGGATCGTGGTAACCAGTTCCGAGCCAAGTGACGGTAAAACAACTGTCTTGTCGAATTTGGGTGCCTCGTATGCGCAGTCGGGACGACGCACATTGTTGATCGACTGCGATCTGCGGCGCCCCGGATTGACCACTCTGTTCGACATGAGAACCCGACCGGGTGTATCAGAAATACTTCGTTCGCAGGATGAGGTGGATGCAATTGCCTCTCAATGTATCGCATCGACTGGCGTTGACGGACTCGATGTCCTTCCCTCCGGACGCCGTCCACCGGACTCCTCAGAGCTACTAAGCCGCGATCGGTTCGCGGACCTCATTGCATGGGCCGACGCGATCTATGATCAAGTGTTGGTGGACAGCCCGCCGATGCTGGCGGCCAACGACGCAGCGATCGTGAGCCGAGTCGTGGACGGCACGTTGGTCGTCGTTCGACCCGAAAAGAACAGTCGACGCGCGGTATCCAGGACCTTGGAGGAGGTCGTTGCGCTGGGCGCGAACTTGCTTGGTGTCGTCGTCAATGGGGTGGACCGCGAACAGAACGACGAATATTACGCGAATGGGGGTTATGGTTACGGATACGGATACGCGTACGGCGACCCGTCACATGAACATGACAACGAAACCGACATGGATGACCTGTTGCTCAAGTTTCCGAAATCTCCAGTGAGTCCCGGCGGAGAAGCTGACGACGTCGCCACAGTGGCTCCACGCCGCCGACGTGCAGGATAGTCGAGTCCTTGCGAACGGGGCAATGAGGTCCATACGTAAGATGATTCGGTTAAAGGCTTGGAAAAAATGAGCTCGCTCTTTTGTCTCTTGCCGATGTCAGCACTTAGAGGATCAGGCAAGGGACGGATATTACGGACACAATACCTCATTCCTAGTCGTTTAATCACTGCCATGGATCGGCGGAAGTGAAGCCTTCGACATTCGAGCATAGTACACGCGAGCCCTCAATCTTCCATCGTGATGGATGGCGCGGTGCAGTCGCGACTGGGCGGGGCAAGGACCATTGCCACACCTTCAAATCGTCTTTCGGAATGCTCATTTGGATGGGGTTCATCGGGACCTTATTTATTGCACCGCTGTGCATGGGTGGCCGGGAGAGTATTGGGCAGCTCGCCTATTTCGAAAGTGTTTGCATTCTAGGTCTAATTGCGTTCTTCATGGCTGGCACGACTCGGTTGGATTTGCAAGTGCCCCGCGGAGCCTTACTCTTGTTAGTCGCGGGTGGAGCTCTGCTGATCATCCAGCAGATTCCGCTAAGTGAAATGGCGTTCCGAGCGATTTCGCCCCACCGACCATCCCTACTACCAATGTGGCAAGCCCACGAAACAACCGGTGCGATCCAAGCTACGTTCTGGGAGACAATTTCTCTTACGCCAATGGCCACGCGTCGAGCGATGTACGTCTACGCCGCGCACGTTGGACTGTTTCTGGTGACGTTGCAAATCGTGAAGGATGTCAATGATGTCGAGCGATTGCTCCGACTAGTCGCGATGGCAGCGTCGTCCATGGCTGTCTTTGGACTGATTCAGTACGTTAGTGGCACCGAAGAATTCGCCTGGGTGTTTGCCCATCCGTCGCGCCAAGCGAATGCGTGGGTCTGCGGCCCGTTTTCGAACCCAAATCACTTCGCCAGCTATATCATGCTGGGTGTCGCTCCCTTACTTTGGTGTCTGCAAGCAAGCTTGGCGCGAAATGGAAAGAAATCCGTGCGAACAGCGCCTCTTCGAAACCTTGTACGGAACCAACGGCTGAAACAACTACTTTTGTCGAGCTTCTTAGTTGCTATTGTAGGGCTTGCTGGCGCCCTCACCTTTTCGCGTGGCGGCGTCCTGGTCATTTCTCTGGCAAGTCTATTGGCGCTCCTGGGCTTCTGGAGAGTCGGGTTATTGACTCACAAGATCGGTTTGGCGTTAGGAGCAGCTGCCATTCTATTGAGTCTTACGCTGCTGATTCACGGGGTCGATCGGTTATCGAATGAGCTAGAATCGCTGGCATCTGGATCCATCGACACGCTTGACCCATCTAACTATCGGCGTCGTCTATGGTTGGCGAATCTCACTGTGTGGCAGTACTTTCCCATTTTCGGTACCGGAGTGGGCAGTCACGCGGAGGTCTACCGCATCGGATTTTCGGACCCCGTCAATGTCGAGTTTACACATGCTGAGAGCAGTCTGCTGCAAGTTTTGACCGAGACAGGTATTGTTGGATTTGGTCTGTTGTTAACAGGAATTTGCATGAGTGTCCGGTGGTGCGTCAACGTCATCAGCGTGGGGGTTCCGGTTCGTGTTCGAGCATGTGGGGTAGCCATGCTATCGTCGATTTTGACGGGCACGGTTCACGCCGTGTTTGACTTTGCCTGGCATCTGACTTCGTGCATGTCAGTATTGATAATACTGGTGGCATGTAGCTGCCGATTGAACCAATTTACTCAAGATTCCGAGGGCGATTCAGGTCCGAGACGTTGGTCGTTCAGGCCAATTCAACTCGGTACTGTCATCGCCGTCGTTTGCTTCTTTGTCGCAGGGACGGTTACGCTGGCAAGGTCCGCCGCTGCCACATGGCATTGGCATGACTACAAACATTTGTCACTAATGGCCGAGCGTGAGGCGAAGCGGCGCGAAAATTTGCATGCTTCTGGAGAGCTCAGCGAGTACGCCGTCGCCTCCTCTAGTCACCGAGAGCGAGAGGAGATGACTGAACGGCTTGAACGTGTACTTGATGTGGAACCTAGTCATCCTCGCGCGAACCTGCGAATGGCTGCAATCTTGCTCAAGCAATTCGAGGTTCTACAGCAGACGAGCGACAATGCGATGTCTCTCAGCGATATACGTAGTGCGGCGTTGGCCAGCAATTTTTCTTCCAGGGCTGATCAGGACAAATGGCTTACTGCAGCGATCGGTTCCAGTCGTGCCCTCCTAGATTCCGCGTTCACGCACGTCATTCGCTCGCTTCGCGGCTGTCCGCTACAAGGCCGGGGATACGTCTACTGGGCGGACCTGGCGTTCTTGCATGGATGGCATGACGAAGCGCAAACACAGCTATTCAGCCAGGCACTCGCCGTCCGTCCATACGACGCCATGGTGCTTTTCGCCGCTGGCCAATTTGCCGTGCAGCACAGAAGTCCACAAATAGCTGTCGAGTTTTGGAAGCGTGCGTTTCATCAGGCAACCGATTATCGGGATGCCATCATCCGGTCGTTGGCGAACCAATTCCCGCCGGAAGCGTTCGTCCAACTGTTCCAGCCGGACGAAGACGGGATGCAACGGCTATTCGAGGAATACCGCCGTCTGCGTCAGCCCGAGCATGCCAAGGCCATTCTGCCACGAATCGTGGCCATTTTAGAACAACGGGCAAGTGAAGGAAATCGCCGACGCTCTGCCGAATTGTGGCGCCGTGCTGGGGCGATGTACCAATTCACGGGAGATTTAGCAGGTGCAATCGCGTGTGGCCGGAGAGCGGTGGCTGACCAGCCGATGGATTTTATGTTGCGTAAATGGCTGGCACTGCAGTTAGTCAATGCAAAACGATATGAAGAGTCACTTCCAGAGCTGGCGTGGTGTTTGCGGCGTCAACCGGACGACTCGCAACTGGTGAATCACCTGCGTATGGCCCAAAGTCGACGATTCGATACTCGGTGAGACGTCGACGCAACCGTGAACGACAAAAATGCAATGCTTTATTTAAGCGAAAACGCCCATACGTACCGACTGTGATGAAGTGTACTAAGGACCCATGGCCGACGGTTACCGCTCGATTCAGGTCGCGCGGAGCGAATGTCGCAACGAAAAAAGAGAAAGACTGAATGACAAATTTCATGGTTGCCTTGATGAAATCAAGACAATTTCCCGGTCAACTTCGGATGGGACTCAAAGGCTTGCCTTACATACCGATGTTTGCCATCATCTACTACGCCGCCTATTGGCTGAGATTTGACGGTGATCTGAGCGCTGTAGCTCACCCAGCCTGGCGAGCCGAATTGGCATATTCCGTATTAGCCAAGTATCTCTGCTTCGGTTTCTTCGGCTGCTACTACAGCACTAGTCGACACCTTACTTTTCACGACCTCGTTGCTCTGATCAAGGCGGTCACGGCCAGTTCCATCATGCTCACCATTGGCGACTATATGATGACCGCTTCGCATGGCATTCCTCGATCTGTCTTTCTATTCGACTGGGGCGGCACGATCATGGTGATCGGGGCGATGAAAGCCGTTTTGCGAGTGGTCCAAGAACCGTCCCTGATCTCCGTCAGGTTTGGAGCGGGCACGCCGGTCTTGATTGCAGGGGCCGGCGATAACGGTGAGGCGCTGCTCCGCACGCTGCGTCGCACCAAGAACCCCGCATACGCCGTCGTTGGCTTCACCGCCGAAGACGAATCATTGATCGGAGCGACCATGGGTGGCGTCCCTATTGTAGGGACGATTGATCAGACGTGTCACATCGCCCGCCATCGGAATATCCGCAACGTTCTTGTCGCTGGAGATGGTATCAACGGAAAACAGCTTAGGTCGTTAGTGGATGAAGGATTTCGTGAGGGCATCGAAGTTAAAGTACTTCCCAGCTACAAACAGTTAATTGACGGGACCATCGATTTAGTGCCGCGGAATGTGTCGATCGAGGATCTGCTTTGCCGCCAACCGGTCAGGATCGACCAATTGGAATTGAGTGATTGGTTGGGCAACCGTGTGCTGATGGTCACCGGTAGTGCCGGAAGTATTGGGTCTGAAATATGCCGTCAGCTGCTCAATTTTCGTCCGCGCCAAATGGTGCTGGTAGACCGCTGGGAAAACGGACAATTTCACCTTGACCGTGAGCTATCGAATTTGGTGGACGCTACCAATATTGAAATCCGTGTGGCTGACGTTGCCGACCGAAAGCGAATGGATCAACTGATGAAACGGTATCGGCCCGATGTCATTTTTCACACAGCTGCCTACAAACACGTGCCTTTAATGGAACAAAATCCAGGGGAAGCCGTGAAGAACATTGTCGTCTTGACTTCACAGCTCGCTGATCTGGCGCATGAGCACAATGTCCAATCGTTCGTGATGGTCTCGACCGACAAAGCGGTTAACCCCACGAACGTTATGGGCGCTTGCAAGCGGGTCGCCGAGATGTATGTACAATCGCTCAGCGAGGTATCCGACTGTCACTTCGTAACTGTCCGATTTGGAAACGTTCTTGGCTCCGCCGGAAGTGTGGTCCCGGTCTTTCGTGAACAGATCGCTGCCGGCGGACCAGTCACGGTGACACATCCCGATATGGTGCGGTTTTTCATGACGATACCCGAGGCGACTCAGCTGGTGATCCAGGCGGGAGCGATGGGCGGCGGCGGCGAGATTTTTGTGCTCGACATGGGCGAACCTGTCAAGATCGTCGATCTGGCGAAAGACATGATCCGTCTCTCCGGACTTCGAGAAGGTGAAGACATCGAAATCGAGTACACCGGAACACGTGCCGGCGAAAAGATGTTCGAGGAACTCAATCTCGATAGCGAACGCCAATTGCCCACGACGCATCCCAAAATTCAGGTCGTCCACTGTAACTACTGCGATCGAGTTGCGATATCGCAAGCCGTGAAGCGATTGCGGAATGCGGCGGATCTCTCCGGTGACCTGGTGGCCGATGAACTCCGACGAATCGTACCGGAATTTCGTCGAGCGGCATCCCAGCCGATTCGCCGCATGGTCGCTTAATCTTCGTCTTTCGCGTCGCCGGACTGCTATACTCGAAGGGGACCAGGAAGTGAACCGTCGCTGAGATGGATAGCTGCATGGTCCGTGTCAGTATCGGATTCGCCCCATCGACATCAACTGAGAAGCTGGCGGACGCAAGGGTTCCTTCAGGCCCATACCCTACGGTATTGGATGATGAAGCAGACGATGCGCTCATTAGATTATTCCCGTTTGAAGCAAGAGACGTTCCTGCGCCGAGTCGAATTTCACGAGCGACTCGCCTCCACCAATGACCTGGCCCTCCAGGTTCTGCCTGAATGGCGTGATGATCTACCAGCGTTAATCGTAGCGGCCCACCAGACCGGGGGCCGCGGACGAGGGGACAATCGTTGGTGGGCTTCCCAAGGCGCTCTGACGTTTTCCCTATTGATCCAATGTGATTCCGCACGAGCCGACCTTCGCCATTGGCCGATGCAGACCATGTGGACGGCAATTGCAGTGCGTCAAGCGTTACAGAAATTCATTCCCAACGGTGACATCCGGCTCAAATGGCCCAATGACGTTTTTGTCGATAATCGAAAAATCGTGGGAATTCTCCTGGAAGTTCATTCGCAACAACCAGATCTCGCCGTCGTGGGCGTGGGGATCAATGTCAACAACTCGATTCCACCACCGGACCCGAGCGACTCAGAATCGGAGTGGCGAGGACGCGCAACATCCATTCGCGATATTACCGGTGAAGAAGCGCCTATGGTTGACCTGCTCGGCGAAGTCCTACGTCAGTTCGAGAGGCACTCGGACCAGTGTGAAACCGAACCAACCACATTGGGGCAACGATGGCGCCCCCACTGTTTTCTGTCTGGCCGTAAAGTGCAATGGTCCAGCGGCACGCGGACATTGAATGGAATCTGTGACGGCGTGGCGGATGACGGAGCCATCATTCTGCGTACCAACGACCGGCGGGAGCGATGCTATGGCGGCGTGATTGAGTCGTACTGATGCCGCATGTGGACAGCTTGACGATCCATCCCATTACAAGGCCTCCTCGTGCGCTTTGGCGCTGGTGTTGACGTTCACCTCCCATTGACGCCACGCATCCTTCAATTCCCGCACGAGTGTGGGATTTTCCGCGGCGCGGTCTCGTCGCTCACCCAGATCATCGTCTAGGTTATAGAGCTCCGTTTGCGATTCCTCGGCATAGAGTTTCCATTCTCCGTGCCGCACCGCCCATTCCGAGTCGGCACGCCAGAAGAGCATCCGATTAGGTAGCGGCTTTCGGTGAAACAACAACGGTCCCAAGTCGACGCCATCCGTGTCGTACCGATCTGACCGAACCCCCGCCAAACTTGCCACTGTTGGCAAGAGATCGGTTGAGTGTCCGATTTCGTCTGTCACGCCGGGTCTGATCCGGCCCGGCCACGAAACAATGGTCGGTACGCGATGCCCCCCTTCGCAAAGCTGTGTTTTTTGGCCACGCAATCTGCCATTGCTCGAGATGTTATTGAATTGATCGTTGTACGTGAGGTAGCCGCCGTTGTCCGACGTGAAGATGACCATTGTGTTACGCTCGAGGTCGCAATCACGGATGGCGGCCAGGATCGCGCCAACACTTTTGTCCAACGACTCGATCATGGCCCGCACATGGGGCCAGCGGAATGAAAATCGGTAAAGCGAAGCCCGGCCGCCCCTAAACCGTCGATGTGAGGCGTCCGATTAATTGTGCTGCCGTAGCAGCCGACATCTCCGTACCCCAGATCGTCGGCGAGGATGAGAATCACATTCGGTGAATCGTGAGTGTCACTCGCCCATAACTGCGTTGGCATCCACGTCAATTGAACCGCCGCAAGGACAAAGAATGAAAGCAAGTCGTTCGTCATTTTTGAGGTTTCCTAATGGCCCATTAACTCGTCCACATCGTCGAGTCCTACCTTGAGTAGCTCCATGGTCTGTTTGGCACCGGAAAAAGCGATCCAGAGATGTTGGTCATGCTCGATCATGTGCGGGTAGTCGACGTGCCGACCACCCACGAGATGGTACAGCTGAGTGAAAACCAATCCATCGTGGCTGATCGCCAGTGTGAGTGGATCGCGGCGATCTGGATTGGAGTTGGAGACCATCGCGTAGTAAACCCGTGACCTGCGTAGTACGAAGAATTTGCTGGTTGCGTCCGAAAAATTGGTCCGCACGATCTTGCTCCAGCTGCGTCCATTGTCCAACGAGAACGTGCGAAGCAGATGTCCGGAGCGACCGTTGTCGCGTATCAAACCAACCAGGTTGACTCCGTCGGGCAAGACGTACCAATACGGCTCTTCCGGTTGTCCCTCGGCGTTGTAACTGGCCAACGGACGAATCTGCCACTGGTCAAACGACTCCACACCGCCAATCATCACGGACACTTGTCTTTGATGATCACGACGGCTCAGCATGTACTCGCCCGAAGGCAGCTTCTTGGGAGGAAAATCATTGAGAGTATCATCCAACACCGTCCCGATCGCCAGCCATTGGTTCTCGGTTTGGTCCCAGCGAAACGCCTCCAGGCTGAGACCTTTGCCGGTGTAGCCCGGCGCGTTGAAGTGACTGGCCAAGGCAAGTAACTCCTCGTCCCGCACCCACAATCCACGAGCGATCCAACCAAAACCCCTAGTCCTCGGCGGGCCGGATAGATCCATCGGCTTGCTCCAATCCACTCCGTCGTCGCTGGTCGCATACGACACGCGCGTGACGGGACGGTCATGGCCGGGAACCACATTGCGATGCTCTTGAGGTGTCACCCCCTTCTTGGGCACACCGGGACCATCACTCCACATCGCCCAGTAACGATCGTCGAAGTGGGCGAGGTAGGCGTGCTGATGCACCCACTGGCCACCGCGGTGGCGAACATCGCTGATAACGACATGCTTGGTTGGAACCCTCGACAGCGCCGTAAAGTCGATCCGCGCCGAATCCGATCCCGTGCCTGGTAGTTCAAGCATCAGCGAGCTCTGGGGACCTGTAACCAGATGCGGAGCGTTCTCGGATGATGGATGCTCGGCAAGGCTCGTAGTTGGCAATACGAGCCAGGAGTAGGCGACAAGCTTCAGCAGACATCTCATTGATTCGTTATATTCCTATCGCCACACGAATTGAATCTGCGACGGTCTTCGGTATCATGGGCCCATTCTATCACGGATCAGTGCCCCAGAGACTCGACCATGATTCCGACAAAAACATTATTCATCCTGGTTAGTCTTTTGGTTTCCCAAGTCGGTGTGAGGATGCTTGCCGCCGAAGAAGGCGCGACCTGGCCGCAATGGCGTGGCCCCGGGCGTGACGGAAGTGTGATGGACAGTCCTTGGCCGGACAGTCTGGATGCCGTACACCTGTTGCAGCGCTGGCGGATCGAGCTCGCACCCAGCTACTCCGGTCCCGTTGTTTCAAAAGACAAAGTGTTCGTCACTTACACTCGGAACGAACAGTACGAAGGTGTTCGCGCCCTGGATCGAGTAAGCGGGGAGCAGCTTTGGCAGGCTGAGTGGGAGGACACCATGCAGGTGGCTGAGTTGGGCACCAGTATGGGGAGTTGGATTCGCGCGACGCCGACCCTGGACGGAGACAGCCTCTATGTCGCTGGAATGCCGGACCTCCTCGTGTGCCTGGATCCCGACACCGGAGACGTGCGCTGGCGAGTTGATTTTCGTGCCCGTTACGGGACCCCGCTGCCGGAGCTTGGATTCGTGAGCTCGCCGTTGGTTGTCGATGATGGCGTGTATGTCCAGGCGGCTGATTCGTTCGTCAAGGTGGACAAACGGACTGGCGAGAGTCTTTGGCGAAGCTTGGAACGCGAGGACAAGGGTCAAGGTGCCTATTCCTCCCCCGGCTTGGGTGTGGTCCACGGCCGTTCGCAACTGCTGGTTGCGGATATTGATGCCATCGCTGGCGTTGAACCGTCCACGGGAACCGTCCTCTGGCGACTTGTGCTCGACAGCTATGACCAGGGTTGCATCTTGACTCCTATTGTGCATCACGGAGGCGTTTTTACGAGTACGCGCGCAAGCCAGACCGGACACTATCCGCTGGTTTGCGAAGACGACCTGTTTTCGATCACGGATGGCTGGAAAAACAAGCTCGTTGCCTACATGTCCGCGCCAGTCGTTGTCGGCGACTTCGCGTACCTGCACCTGAAGAATGAACGATTTGCCTGCGTTGATCTGCGAGACGGTAACGTTAACTGGATTTCCAACCGTCCGTTCGGGAGGTACTGCAGTATAGTCTGGTGCCAGAATCGGATTCTAGCGCTCAACAACGAAGGTCAACTTTTTTTGATCGATGCCAATCCCGACAAATTTGTTTTGGTGGATTCAACAACGGTCTCCACGGCAGAGACTTGGGGACATCTCGCCGTGGCGGGCCAAGATATTTTCATCCGCGAACGAAACGCAGTCGCAGCGTACCGATGGGAACTCTCTCCCCGTTAGCGGCTTTGGCTAGGAGGACACAAGCATGCGATTTGATGAGATGTTCCAACTTGATGGCCGCGTCGCGATCGTCACGGGCGGCTCGCGGCACTTGGGATATGACATGGCCGACATTTTGGCTCAGGCTGGCTGTGATGTGGTCATCAGTTCACGGCAGCAAGACCATGCCGATGCGGCCGCCGAGACACTTCGTGAGGCAACTGGTCGAGAAGTCCTTCCCCTAGCGCTGGATGTCACCAGTGCGACGGAGGTGGCCAACTTTGTCGACGCAGCTTACGACTGGAAGGGCCGTCTGGATATACTCGTCAACAATGCGGGTGGCGGCTCCGGCACATCGCCGGGGCATCTGTTTGAGCGTGACGTGGACGACATGGTGACGTTGGTGTCGACCAATCTGTTGGGCACGTTGTTTTGTTGTAAGGCTGTCGCGCCGAAAATGGCTGATCAGAAATCCGGCAAGATCATCAACATTGCCTCCATCGCGGGGATCCTGGGGCGTGATCGGCGCATGTACGATCGCAACAACATGAGCGGACAACCGGTCGAATACGCCGCGGCAAAAGCGGGCGTGATTGGCATGACGCTTGATCTAGCTGGTCTTCTGTCGCCCATGGGGATTCAGGTCAACGCAATTTCGCCCGGCGGGTTCGGGCCACGCGATTTGTCAGAGAAGTTCGTCCGCGATTACAGCGATCGCACGCCGATGGGACGCATGGGACGCGATGGCGTCGACCTCAAGGGCGCCGCCTTGTTCCTCGCTTCACCCGCGTCCGACTATGTCACTGGTCAGAACCTGGTTGTCGACGGAGGGTTTTCCATCTGGCACTAACAGCTGAGCTGAATTCGCGACGGATCTAATTTCCACCCTCGCTGTTCGTACGAAAAGCCGGCGGTCGGCCTGCTAGCGTGTGACCGTCTGTCCGGTGGTATTCAACCGTGGGTTGCCGCCAACTGGCAGCCAATGACCTGGGGCGACTGTCCGTTGATAGCTACGTCGCGTGCCTGCAATCGAGTCATTTCGCTGTGTTTTGGAGAATTTCTGTGTGACGGGCTTGTGATCTACCCAGAGAAAACATTGCGGGCGGGTCTGTAGCACGAGCGATTGACTTCCGAGTAGCGTTTTTGCTAATAGAGTCACATCGCTATGGCGAATCGAGTTCGCTTGATCCGCGTTGATGTCCGCGCCATACAGCGGGCGCAAGGAGAACCCGATGAAAATCGACGTCCATTTGATCTACGCTGACGCGGTCCGAATAGCGGAACGGCTCGGATATCGAGTGGTTTTAGACTGGATCGACGGATGCGGCGGCGGCCGATATGAGGCGATGGCGTCTGAATGGATCATGCTTGACCGCGGAGCAACGATCGAAGACCGGTTGGGCCAGTTGTTAGCCGTCCTCGAAGCAGACCAGCGCATTCTAGCCGTGCCTCTGCCAGCTCGGCTGGTTGCCGCGATGAGCGGGCAGCCTCGCGGTATGGCTGCTTGAAGCGGGATTGGCGGCTCTACCTGCCGAATTCCGATGGAATCCCTCAGAGACGCCGTTGGGTTGGTCCCTCGTTTAGCGTGAATCAACGACGCCCGGTGGTGCGAAATCGCATCACCGTTCCATGAGCGCGTGTACGAGCGTGTTTTCCTTTTACAACAGGACCGAACTCCGGTTCACATTGTATCGACCGGATTGATAGGGAAACCACAATCCTTGTGATTGTGGGCGGCAAGTTCTTGGGCGTCGCGACGTATATTTGGGATGGTGTGTGAAGTCATTCATCGAAATGGAACAGGATCGACCATGATCGTTCCGCTTCGAGTCGGCCTAGTTGGATCGTGCTGAGTGCCATCTGTGAGTTGGCATCAAGATGGATGATCAAAGTCACCTACGTCAACTGATCCCGATGTCTTTTCTCGATTTGCTGAATCGCAAGGTTGAATCATGAAAGTTCTGCGGCAACGCTCAAGAAACGCTCCTCGAAAATACGGATTTGGTGCATTGGAGGGTTTGGAAACCCGCATCGCCTTCTCCATCAATCCTACGGGCATTGAACAGGAGATGCTTGAGCACATTAATCGGATGCGGATGGACCCAGCCGGCGAGTTAGATGTCCTCTTCCAAAGTCTTGATCCCAGCGATCCCAACTACTTCACTTCCACGGATCCCAACGTCAATGCGGCTCTGAGTTTCTTTAACGTCGACGATGCGACGCTGCTTAGCCAATGGAGCACGCTACAGGCGACGGCTCCGTTGGCGTGGAACGAGGCACTCATGGATGCCGCCTTGGCACACAGCCAAATGATGATCGACAATGACACGCAGAGTCATCAGGTCGGTGGCGAAGACGGACTGTTAGATCGCATTGTGGATGCCGGGTATAACTGGTCGGGGTCGATAGGTGTAGGCGAGAATATTTTTGCATACACCCAATCCGCCTTCCACGGCCATGCTGGCTTTGTAATCGACTGGGGGTTCACCCCGACGGGCATTCAGAATCCAGCCGGACACCGCGACAACATCATGTCCAGCAGTTTTCAGGAGGTGGGCATCGGTATTTTAAATGACAGTGATCCAAGCACCACGGTAGGACCGTTGGTGGTCACTCAGGATTTCGGTCGGCGGGGAAACTTCGGCAATGCTCGCGTATTGGGCGCGGTGTACGATGACCTGGACACCGACGGCTTGTACGATGCTGGCGAAGGGCAAAGTGGAATTACGATTGAGCTAAGGCAAGGAGGCAATACTGTTTACACGACGACCACTATGATTGCGGGCGGATATCAAATCGAGGCAGTGGCGGGTACGTACCAGGTTCTGGCCTCAGGTGGAGGGCTTACCAATCAGGTCGACATGGGTACGATTGTCGTGAGCTCGGACAATGTGAAGGTTGACCTTGAAGTGTCGTCGATTCCAGATCCTGGCGGGATTACCGGCACGTTGTTTGCTGACGCCGATCAGAATGGAGTCCAGAACGGCGGCGAATCTGGATTAGCCGGCTGGACCGTGTTCTTGGACGAGAATACCAACGGTGTTCTGGACGGGAATGAGCAGTCTGCCACCACCAATAGCAGCGGTGACTATCAGTTTAATGGCCTGACGGCGCGAACGTACTACGTCGGATATCAAGTCAATTCTGGATTCCGCGCCACGAATCCATCCACGATAAACCAGCCAGTGAATGTCATCGAGGGTACGGTCCAATCGAATGTCGATTTCGGGATATTCAAATTCGCTGAGGTTGTTGGAACGGTTCTTAACGTGTATGGCACGGACGCTGACGATACGCTGAGTTGGGAAAGACCGAGTGATCACCAGGTGACGATAAATGGCGAGACTCTTTCGTATGATGCCAATTCCATTACGGAAATCAATTTTCATGGTGACGCGGGTATCGACGCGATTACACTAACGGGAACATCGGACGATGAAACGGCGACCGTTCGGCTGGCGGACGCATCACTCATTGGAAGTGGATTTCTGATCAATGCCCTGGACGTGGAAAACGTGTCGGTGTTGGGTGGCGGCGGATTCGATAGAGCCGATATGTATGACACGAACGGCGACGACATTTTCGCGACGAATCCAAATGCGGCATCTTTGACGGGCGCGGCGTACAACCACAGCGTCGACGACTTCGATAGTATCTACGGATATGCGTCGATCGGAGACGATCGTGCGTATTTCCACGATTCCGCAGGCGACGAAGATTTCGTTGTGCGTTCACAATACGGATTGATGAATGGCGCCGGATTCCTCAACTACGGCGAGGGATTTGATCGCCTCTACGCCATCGCGACCGCGGGAGGGCTCGATCGCGCCTTCTTCCACGATACCGCGGGGGATGACAGTTTCTTCGGAAGAGCTTCCTTCAGCTCAATGGTTGGTAGCGGCTACTACTGGTATGGAGAAGGCTTTGACAAGGCGTACGCCTATGCGACTTCGGGCGGTAACGACAACGCCTACTTCTACGATTCAACGGGTAATGACTATTTCTTTACTCGTGCAACTCACAGTTCCATGTCAGGCGGAGGCAGCTATCGTTACGCCGAGGGGTTCGAGTCGAACTACGCATACGCGACGGCTGGAGGTACTGACTTCGCGTATTTCTATGACTCGAGCGATGATGACTACCTTCACGCACGTGAGAACTCGATGGCAATGGAAGGGAATGGGCTGTACCGATATTCCGAAGGTTTTCGCAATAGCTACGCTTATTCGACCGCCGGAGGCGAGGACCGGGCCTACTTCTACGATTCGCCGGGGGATGACACGCTCAATGTCACGGCAAATCACACGACGTTGGAAAGCAGCACGTATTATCGATTTGCCGAGGCGTTTGAGCGCACCTACGCGTATGCCACGCAAGGCGGCAATGACGATGCATTTTTCTATGATACCGTTGGAGATGACTACCTGTTTATTAGCGAGTATCACACGAGCATGGTGACGAGCGGAAGTTATCGTTTCGCCGAGGGATTTGATAGGACATATTCGTATTCGCAAAATGGCGGATCAGATCAAGTTCATATCCAGGATACGTCCGGGAACGACTATCTTTTCTTGCGATCATCTTTCGCAAGTTTCGTTAGCAGCGGCGTGTATCGATACGCCGAAGGTTTTTCGAAAATCGACGTTACTTCGAGCAACGGTGGGACGGATGTGGCTGAGGTCTACGATCTAAGTGAAGTTCAAACAGTCATTGGCGCAGCGAGTATTCTATCCGTTTCGGGGGGCGGTCGAGACGAAACGCTTGACGGTTTGAGCCACATCATCGCGCATTCTGAGGACGGTGCCTCTGCGTCTGCTCAGGTCTCGGAAATTGACTATTTATTCGAGACTGCGGGCAATTGGAGTTAAGCCGAAAGAGTCTTCGCGGACTCGAACATTCCCGCGAGCTGGCCATCCACTGCCATCGAGCGCTGCCGGACTTTTGGCACTCCCTCCCAGCCGGGATGTGTTTCGCGTCCATTATCGAGCATCCCTCATCTGGTGGACCGTCGCCCGATTGGGCCGCTTTGCTAGGCCGCATGCGGTAGTCTCGCATCCCCTTTGGGGGCGGTGGCGATTCTTGGGTCACGCCGAAGTATGTGCAGTCGATGCGTGCAGAGAAATGGGCAGACGCACTCGATTGCGTGGGCAATCCACGGACACCATTTTGTCAGCAAACGGGTCAGCGGAGGGAGAAGCGTTACATGAATTCTTCGTTCGTAACGACAGTGTGAAAACAGTCGTTTGATTTCCGCCGTGGTGATTCCAACCGTGTGAGGATTCCGAGGCTTGGATACGACGAAATCATAGATCATTATCTGTCCGTTTGGTTGAACCACCCTCTCCAATTCTGAAGCCAGTTTTCGTCTGGCGTGAGGGGTGAGTATCGAAGACATGACGGTGGATGCCGCGACCAAGTCGAAGCTTGCCCGTTCGTATGGAAGCGGCCATGCACTGCCACACTTGAAGTCGATGTCAGCATGTGAGCGCATCTGGGCCGTGGAGATACGATCCGCGAGAAGGTCAATACCGTGAAGGCGAAACGGCGACGCGCCCCATTCCACAAGCATGCGCAGCCACGTGCCCGCGCCGCATCCAACGTCTAGAATTCTTAGTTTACTTAAGTCAACTTCTTCCGCATCGTGAATCGCCTTCGCCCATGCCACTTGCTTTCTGTAGGCATCGTATGAGACTGAAGGAAGACACGGTCGATAAAGGTTGGCTTTCCCTTCTGCATCGCGGCGCGCGTAGCGATCGCGAATTGCCGCCTCTTCAGCCGGCACGCAACACAGGTTGCTGTCAACGCATTCCTCGCTTGTCATGGGTGTTTCTGCTGCCGTGGCGGTGGCAAGCAGATGGGTCACGATTCGCGTTGCATTGGTCGGCGAAATATTTTGGCGGTACCATTGTCGTGCGGAATTAGAAAGACGACTCATTTCTTCCGGAGATTGCCAAAGTTCGCGTATTTTATTTGCTAATTCTCCTGCCGCCTCGGGCGGAACACCAAACCCTCCGCCAGATTCAGCTAGTAAGTCGACGGTATCTCCCGATGCACAACAGAGCATGGGTACCCCCGCTGCGTGGTAGTCAAACGTCTTGCTCGTCAACGTTGCTTCAAAGTGCGGATCGGATGGCAATGCCTGTAACCCGATATCTAGTTGACAAATCAATTGCCGCGCTATTCTGCGTGGAACTGCGTCGAAGAAGAAAACATTGTCAAGCTTGTGTGAATCTGCGAAATCCATGTATTCCGTCTTGCGCTCACCGGCTCCGACGATGACCAAACCGAGACCCTGAATATCGCGAAGATGCGCCACGGCTCGAAGCAGCGTCATCACGTCGTTCACTTTACCGAGTCCGCCGACGTAACCGATTAGAAATTGCTTTCCGGTATTGGCCCGCAGATCGTCGGTTAGCATGGACGCAACCGGGTCTGGTTCATCTAAGACGTCCGCATTGTACAACAATTGGATCTTTTGAATTGGATGACCATATTCTATCAGCTTGCGACGGATACCTGGTGTCGCGGCCAAGATGGCGGCCGAGCGGCGACGGAAGAACTGCTGAAGATAAAAAAGTGCTCGAGTAAGGCCGCCGTCTCGGACGGCGCCAATGGCAATGGCGGTTTCCGGATAGAGGTCTCTTTCGTCCAATACGAGTTGGGCTCGTTTCAGCACGGCCGTAAGATACACGGCGGGCATCATGGTGATTGGGTCGGTGCCGGCGAATACGACATCGGCGGGCCCGCTCCTGAATACGGCCGCGAAAAACGACGTCATTGTAAAACAGACGTAGTTCATGATGCGATGCCACAACGATCGTCGATGGTTGCCCGGCGCCCAAACGTGTAGAATGCGGACCTTTTCAACTCGAGTCTCAACGCACCAACCAGTGCTCTGCCGGATATCTTCGCCCGTCATGTAGTGAATCGCCGACGTAATCACCGTGACTTCGGCTCCAGCATCCCGCAGCAGAATCGCCTCCATCCAGGGCCGAAACGCACCGGGTTGATCATTTGTCGGAAGATGATATGAGAAGAAGATGATCTTCTTATGAGCTTGATCTTTCATCGTAGTGTTCAGATCTGTTGGGGAAAGGAGCGCCGATCATAGTGGCGTATCAGCACAATTAAGTGGTGGCAACGGGACGCTAAACAAACGCAGCCCGTCGACCGCGCAACTTTAAATGGCGACGTCCACTCGATATTCAACGTTATTACGCTGCCTGCTGAACCTGATAAGAATGCGCGGCGGCGGAACGAACACCATTAGCGATGAATCTCACGTCCTTGTCGATGAGGCCGTGATGTATGGGTAGCGCCAATGTGTGTTTTCCAAGGTATTCCGTCACCGGTAGGGGTCTTGATCGCACATGGTCTTTGAGAATTGGTTGCTGATGCAATCCTCGGGGATAATGAACTCCGGTTGGGATTCCTTCAACTTTCAATAGTTGGGCCAATTCATCTCGGCCACATCCAAAAGCTTTCGGGTCCACTGTTATACAGAATTGATGCCACGAGTGCTCGACGTGATTGGAGACCGTTGGAACGCCGACCCCCGGAAGATCGCCGAGTATTTCGAACAGAAGCTCCGCGTTTCGTCGACGCCTAGCGAGCATCGTCGGCAACCTTCTAAGTTGTTCTCTCCCGATGGCGGCTTCGACATCAGTCATTCGATAATTGAAACCGAGCATACTGTGCTCGTATTTGCCGGTCTGACCGTGTGCACGTAAGAAGCGAAGTCTATTGGCGATTTCGCCGTCTTCGGTGCAAATGACACCACCTTCTCCCACGAACATGTTTTTGGAAGGATAGAACGAATAACACACGTACGTTCCCCGGCTTCCAATATCTTGCCCTTTGTAACGAGTACCATGTGCCTGAGCAGCGTCCCAAATGACTTGAAGCGAGTGCCTTCGAGCGAATGTCTCAATTCTATCGATGTCACAAGAGTTGCCATAAAGATGGACGGGTGCGATGGCCCGAGTCCGCGGTGTCAAACGGGATTCAGCGTCAGCAAGGTCGAGCAATCCAGTTTTCGGATCGACATCGCAAAACACCGGTACGGCGCCGGCGTGTATTGCCATGCTAGCCGTGGCGAAAAAAGTAAACGAGGGAACAAGTAATTCATCGCCGTGCTGAAGGCAATCAGCGTATGACAAATGTAGTGCCGCCGATCCGCTGGAACAACACACGGCATGCCGAGCTCCAACAAACTCCGCAAACTCTTCTTCGAAAGCCTCACACTGCGTCCCTTGTCGAAGGGCACCTGAACGCAGTACGGCAACCGCTGCGTCAATCTCGTTTTCGCTCAGACAGATGTGCGACATAGCGTACTTTTTCATAACCGGGCTCCTTCCATGGGGACTGTTGCCTACTCAGCAGTTTAGACGTCGGGTTGCAGGGTTGCATCATGACAAGTGGATAGTTTTTCCATTGTCTCCAATAACATAACTGAATCCGCGACCGTACACCGGCTGGGTTGACGCCGTGTGCGTATCGCCTGGACGAACTCTGCCATCTGAGCCTCGAATAGATTCTTCCGACCCAATCGCAAATCGGTACGCCCACTTTGATAGCCGGCCCGAGCTTCAGCCAAATACAAGAAAGACGAGAATTCCTGCTGAATGGAACCCATGAATGTGCCGTTCTCTCCTTGTATCTCGACCACTTGAGTAAACGCGGGTGTTACCAGGTCGGCTTGGCACAGAACTTCGACTCCGCATTTCATCGTCATCCTAACGACAACATAGTCTTCGGCATCGACGTGGAACATGGTGTCTTGTATCTTGCGATCGGAAAGCAACAACTTTTTACAAACCACTTCGACAGAGTCGGCTGGCCCAAAATACCAGTGTGCTAGATCAATCATGTGCACCAACATCTCGTTCAAGGCACCTCCACCGGCACTCTTCTTGTGTTTCCAAACTTGATGCGACCCGCGCCCACCCAATCGGAACCAGGCCGTAAGCGTGCGTCCGAGCACCAAGCTATCGCAAGGGTTCGTTGCATCCGAGAACAAGGATTTTCCGAGCTCGAACATGGGACAAAAACGATATACATATCCCACCATGCCAATGCGCTGATGCTGGACAACCAATTTTTGCAGTCGCAGCGAATCCGAGGAGCGCGTGCACAACGGTTTTTCGCAAAAGAAGTCTTTTCCGGATTCGACGGAACGTTCTGCCAGGGAAATATGCGAAGTCGTGGGCGTACAAATATCGATCCCCTCGATACCAGGATCCGCAAAGAGTTCATCCGGTGAGGAGACCCAGGCTATCTCTTCTCTGTCCGCAAGTGACTTTGCCAATTCGGGTCGCAAATCAGCAACGACGATCTCCACACCCGGACATCTGCGAAGCCCGCTAATGTGCTTCGGGGCTTGTTTTCCGCAGCCTATGATTCCCAATTTGATCGGCTGACTGGACATGCATTGCCTCGGTATCGCGAATTCGGACTAACTAGGCGGCGAGCAGACCGCGCCAAGACAAAGCCATGTTCATTTCCCTTAGATGTTCCGGGAGAGGCTCATGCCTTCCAGGGATGCCCTTAACGATCGTTTGCGGGGGAACATCGCATGTAACCACAGCTCCGGCCGCTACAAGCGCTCCGCGGCCAATTCGTATTCCTGGACAGACGATAACGCCGGCGCACAATGTCACGCCTTCTTCAATAATTGGGCCTTCGGGTTCGTAAGTGTCCCGCTGTTTTAGTGGATAGCGATCATTGGTGAGTACCACGTTCGGACCGAAAAAGACTCGGCTTTCTATTCGCGTATGAGTTGGGATATAGCAATTGGATTCGATCTTCACAAAACTGGCGATTTCCACTTGGCCGTCAATGACGGTATTCGTTCCGACGACGACATGGTCCCCAATGGTTGTATTTTCCCGTATCAGTACATTGTGTCCTGACTGAAAATGGTGACCGATGTTCACATCAGCGTAGATGGTCGTTCCAGCGCGGACTTGCGATTCAATACCGATCCTCGCTGGCTGACATTCCTGCTGGTACTTCAATCCGATCGTGCACCTTTCCTGAATAACACAATTCCGTCCCCATACTGCGTAGACGTTTTCTCCGTTCATCTCTCGATATATTCCTTAGAAAAAGGGCGTTCTCACGCGGCTTTGAGCTCGCCTTGTTCGATTTCAAAATCCTCGGACAACCTCTGCATGGCCCGTATGACTCGGCCGTTGATATGACGCCATGAGAACCGTCGGATGCCTAAACGTGCGACTGCTTTCATTCGACGGCGTAAAGGTTTGTCCGTCCGAATTCTCCGAAAAGCACGAGTCCAGGCGACCACGTCGCCTGCCGGTACCAAAAGCCCATTCTCACCATCCTGGATGATCTTAGATACACCCTCAAGGCGTGTCGCGATGACGGGTGATTCCAAGGCCAGATATTCAAAAACCTTAACCGGGAACACGTAGGACAATTCTTCCCGCTCGAATGGAAAAATGCAAACCGCTGACTCTTCAACCATGCGCCAGACGGTTTCGGAATCTTGAACACCATGGTATCGCACCTGAGTCGCCAATCCGCTTTCCTCGACTACACGTTCCAGCCACTCTTGATCTCGTGGTTTTGTCCAGCCCACTAGATCCAGTCTCGCCTCGGGGAATTGCCGAGCAAAAGTCTGGAAGGCCTTCATGACCGTGCCCAGACCTCGGAGTTCGCTAACGTACCCCACATAAAATATCCGGAACTGAGGAGTGGAGCTCGGCTTACATCCTGATGGCTTAATTAGCTCAAGATCGATTCCGTTTGGCACACAGAGCATCGAATCGTACGGAACTCCGAATTGAGTGTGTAGAAGTGTAGGCAGTGAGTCGTGAGTGTCGGTGCCTTGCACGATCGCCAAGTCTACTTTCGACAACACGTGACGAACGTATCTGTTCCAAACGATGAGCGCAAAGAGAATCGCTCGTTCGCGAAGAGTAAAGATCCTCCTTGCCTTCCAGTTGTTGAGCTCCAACCCTGGATCATCCAGCACGTCACAAATCCACTTGCAACGCGATCCGTTGTATATCCTGGCGATGCGTCCCAGTGGCAGCGTACAATCGTGAAACGAATAAACAAACGAGAACTTCTTGTGGCTCTTCCAGCACAGGCGGATACTAAGCAACGCAGCCCATAGCAGAAACGCTAACGAATTCCAGTAATGAGACTTAAAACTACCAGGGAATTGTCGTACTTTCGCGCGACGAGAAGCCAGCTCCGGGCCCATGTTGCCGACATCCATGCAAACCAATTCCAGGTCGAAATTATCTGCCAAGTAGAGAATACGCTGCCGAATTGCCATATTCTTAAAGTTAAACGGTCCCGTGCAGAGACACAAAACGAGGTCTCGTTCCGTGGTACTAGTCATATCGGTTACCTGAAGATTATCTGCCGGCATGAATCTCATGCAACTTGCTGCATTGTTTGGGGCACGTGCGAGTGACCGCCTGGCATACAATCCCGCCAATTCACATGGTCCCATTGAAACTCGTCGCTCGGTCGGCCAAGCAGGCATGTATCGATGATTCGGCTAGCCGCTTCACCGTCACCGTACGGATTATCCCAACGCCGCGTCTCAATCGGTCGTGCTTCGAACTCCTCATAGGCCTCTACAATCCCACGTGCGTCCGTACCGGCAAGACGATTGGCGCCGATGAGTACCGTTTCCTGTCGCTCGGTCGAATCCCGAAGAGTGATGCATGGTTTCCCGAGTATACAACTTTCCTCCTGGATACCTCCGCTATCCGTGAGGACGACACTGCAGTCGATAAGCAGAGCCAGGAATTCCATGTAGTCCATCGGCTCGACGACATGTACGTATGGAATTTGTTCCAAACGCTCACGAAGGCCAAATTGTGACAATCGTTTTGCCGTACGCGGATGCATCGGAAAGACAAAGTGTGAACAGAATTGAGGACGAATTTGCTCGAGGCCGGTGATCATCTGGATGAGCCGGTCTTTGTAGTCGACATTCTCTTCGCGATGCGTTGTCAGCACGGCATATGGTTCGCCATGGGTTAGTTCCAAGTGCAGGTCACCGTATTGTTCTTTGGCTCTGGCAACGTTTTGTCGAGTTGCATCGACAATCGTGTTTCCCACCGTAAGAATACGACCCCGTACCCCGTCGGATTCCAAGTGGCGACGGCCAATACTATTCACAGCAAACAGAAACTCAGAAATATGGTCGATCATAACCCTATTGTGCTCTTCGGGCATTCTCCAGTCGAAACTGCGCAGCCCTGATTCAACATGCCCCACGGCAATACGGAGTTTCCTGGCTGCCAACGCTCCTGCCAGGTTTGTGTTAGCGTCTCCACATACAAGAAGAATTTCAGGCTGTTGATCAACAAGCACTTTCTCGATTTCGACGAGCATATAAGCGGTCTGTTGCGCGTGAGAGGTACAATTCCGCGGGCGAACGAGCTGGAAGTCCGGAGACTCCAGACCGACCGCGTTCATGATTGCACGGTCCATCTGTTCGGAGTAATGCTGCCCGGTGTGGATAACGTTGTAGCTAGCATTCCGTGCAGATAGCTCTTTGATAAGAGGAGCCATTTTCACAATACCTGGTCGCGTTCCAATGAGCACCGTAATTCGAGCATGCATCTGTGATGTCCCCTAGCTATATTTGTGATCGTCTGCTTCCAGTTGCGACCGGAAGTGCCAGCATAAGTCGCTACTTTTTCCCGGAATTGAATGCCAACGAACGCGAGGAATGTGCCGCACGAGCCCTCTTGATCGACAACAAAGTTTGTCGTGACGCATGGTCAACGGTCAACCCAACCGTCCAGACGTGGCAATAGAACCCGCAGCATATTGCCGTAAAACAGGCGTTGTAAAGACTGCCTCGCAGTAAATACACAAGCACAAAAACACCCAACGCATTTTGAAACAGATTCGCCGTACGGTCTTCCGCTGCCCGACGGTGGAGGCTGCCGAACAAAGCACCCCAAGCCGCCGCCGGCAACGAACAAAGCCAACCGAAATTCATGTAACAGTCGCCCGGGAATGTCGGATGCATGCTCGATTTCGTTTCAAATGATCCACGACGGGCAGTCACCGCGTCCGAAAATACATGGATAGTGTCCACCTTCAGGCCATTGGTTACTCCCGACGGCAGCCAGAACAGCCCAATGTTCACGTAAGTATGTCCATCGATGAAGTCATTGTGTTGAGGATAGAGATAGGATACCCAATTGAGAAAGTAGGAATACACATTCATTTCAGACAGTGGGTACTCGAATAGCATCCGATAGGTTGACGAGTCAATAGCCATCGAGGCCAGCCGACTTACCGTTCGCTCATTCTCCCATCGCCACATACGAATTAGTTCCGACGCTGGCGCAATGGCGACAACCAATAGTGACACCCAGGCGATCCTGGCGAACTGCACGCGGATTTTTCGTCGTCGTACGAGCGAAAGATACCATCCGCAAATTGGGCCAATCGTGAGCAGCGCATAAGACCGAGTGCCAGTGAACGACATCATCAGGTAGGTGACCAGCGCGCCGACGAATAGAATTCCGTATCGCCTATGTAGGAGGGCTAGGTAATTTGAAATAGCTACGAGGCAAACCAACTGTCCGGCAACGAGCGCTCCTGCCCAGCTTTCGGCAAGCCTGTATTCCGTTCTTGCCGCCGATGAAAGGAGGACACTGAGTGAGAGTGGTAGCCCGCGAGACCAGATGAACACGAAGACGCCGATGATGGCCAGCACCAACGAGACCATCATGACGAAATGAGGTTTGAAGGGCCTCACCGCCTGACTCGTCCCAGGGCGTATTCGCCGTCCAAGTATGAGTGATTCCCCGACCGCGAAACCGATGACCACCAGCGCCGTGACAACACTCGCTCTTAGTTGGACCTGGGGTGAGAAACTCGCGATATTTGGGATCTCCAGCCGAAATCCGAGCGGGTAGTAATACGGAGTGGGGAATATTGATCGCATGAATCCAGCAGCACAAAAGAATACCAGGCAATGCAAATAGAAGAGACTGGTGATGTGGCCATCGCTGAATCGCTTCAATGCCATCCGAACGCACAAGGTGGCCAATATCGCATAGATCGCGGCAGTCAGGGTCGACGTCATGGCATCCTCGGGCCCTGCATCCTGTTCGACACCCGTCTTAGGGCAATACTACTTATGCGAGATAGTCCTTGAAGAAATGACCTATCTGGCAAGACGGAGCGTGCGGATGTTTCAATCGGCATCCGCCAAACCAGGATACAGATCACGATCAAATACGTTAGAAACGCAGCAGGTCCGCAACATGCCATCATGATGACCTGCTCGGTTTTTGCCATCATCAACGCAAAGATAAGGAGACCGCCGCCGGCACAAACAGATGCCACAAGCAAGTCGACGGAACGCTTTTCAAATTCCAGTGGTTTTGCGCACAACTGGGCCAAACCGAACAAGAACATGCTGCAAGTCGGAAACCAGATGTAGTAGGACTTTTCGACGTACGCTGGCTCAACGCCGAGAATGGCCACGACTCGAGGAAAAATCAGTCCAGATATGGCGAGTAGTGGAGGCACGAACACGACATATAGAATAGTGAATCTACGGGTCGTTCTGATTGCTGAAATAGGATCTTTGGCATGCAATTCAAACAGTCTCGGGTTGACAACCTTGAAACAAACGCTGATGACAAGTCTCCCAACTTGAAACCCCATAATCATCCAAAAACAGTAGATGGCAATTTCTGATTGCCTGACATTGAATAGTGGAAGCAAGTATCGATCACCGCCCATTAGGAACAAAATCAGAAAGTGGCCAATCGCGATGGGGAGTCCATACTGGAGACTTTCGCCGAGAATGGTGTTTCGATGGGTTACCCGGCGGGCGGAGTCGGCCAGCTGTGACTTCAATTGCCAGATTTGGCCGCCAATCGCGACGACAAAGACGCAGATCAGTGAAAGTATCGACACCGTGATGGTCGGTGAGAACGAGGTGACTGACACCCATACGCCAGTTGGTATTGCGACTGCCACGAAGACCGCGTTGATGCTGAATTGCGGCAGGCGGAACATGGCTCGTAAGAATACCTGGATGGACGCGTGCGTGGCGAAAAGCGACGCCAAGACGGCTGCCAGTAGACTGTCTTGAATGCGAACCACGTTTGCCGCGCAAATACACAGCGGGGTCAGAGCAACAAGTTGGATGATCGAACAGGCCTTCAGCATCGCGATGAAATCTGGCAGTTTAGCGGGTACTCCGGGCAAATCGCGGAGCGCTGCGGTGTGGATCCAACCGCAGAAAAGCACATTCGCCCACGTTATGGCGGTCCAAAGCCAGACGAAATCCGCATATTCCTCCATGGGCAAATTGCCTGCTATGATGATGTTGAGCAAGCACACTCCGAGGCCATGAGCGAACAATCCCGGAAGCAGACGAACGCCATCGCGGCAGACGCGCAGCATCAGCTCTCGTGACATGGTACATCCCGCTTTGCCGCCGAACGTGACGAGGCCCTTTTACACAAGTCATTTTCGGCCGTTGATCGACGTTCGTGGATGTCGTCCATTGGCCGATGCTGGGTTCATGCCGCCCGGCCATGAACGGCCAACGACGGTGTGATCGGCGTGGAGTTCGGACGTAAAATATTATTGGCCAATAGGTATCTCATCAATGCGTCCACTTCTAACGCTGGCATTCGCGCGCTAACATAGGGTTCGTCTACAGTGCGACTGACAATCGAGGCATACTCATAGTCGATTTCCTCATAAACGCTGCGGAATGCCGGCAAGACGGCAAACATGCCTTCAAGCTCATAAGTACGTCGCGTCTCCTCCTCGCTCATCAACTCTTCATACAGTTTTTCGCCTGCCTTTGATCCGATTTCTTGGATCGAGATCTCATCTGGCCTGTATCCATGGTCCGGCGCGAGAAGATCAATCATGCACCTCGCAATATCCTTCACTTGTACGACGGGCATCTTTGTCACAAAGACCTCTCCTCCTTGGGCCAGCTCCGCGCCTCGGAGTACGAGGCGACAACTCTCTTCGAGTGTCATGACGAATCTAGTCATTCGGTAGTCTGTCACGGTCACTGGTCCACCAGATGCGATTTGACGCTGGAAGATCGGAATGACCGATCCGCGGGACCCCAATACGTTGCCGAATCTTGTTGAACTAAAGACAGTACGATGGTTCAGCTTGAGGCTGTTGGCTGCGGTTATTAGTCGCTCACCCATCAATTTCGATGTACCCATGACGTTGGTCGGGTTAACCGCCTTGTCGGAGCTCGTGAAGATGACTCGTTCCACATCGTTCGCCAAGGCTGCATTAATGACGTTTTTGACGCCAATAATATTGGTTTGCACCGCGTCAAATGCCGAACGTTCGCAGAGTAATACGTGCTTTAGAGCCGCCACGTGAAAAACTACGTCGATCCCTTCACACATCATGTTCATCTTGTCTGCGTCGCGGATGTCACCGACATAGCAATTCGAAATCAACTCGTCCTGGCCAAGATGGGTCCGCTGTTCCTCAATTTCCTGCTCCAGAAAAAAAATCTCTGACTCATTGCAGTCAACGACCCGGATTTCATGTGGCCAATCCGCCACGATTTGCGAAACCAGTTCACGGCCAATTGTGCCGCACCCACCGGTGACCAATACGGTCTTATCTGTAAGAAATGGCACGATTGCTTCCTTCCTTCGCGAGGTTTGTACTACAACGCTACATCGCCTAGGCGGCGCGCTGACGATACAATGACGGGTCAATTACGTCGCTCATGGCCATTTCATCGAGAGTCCTGTCGAGGAACACGCCAATGGCTGCTATTTGAATTCGACTGTTGACGACCAACTCGTTGTAGCCGACATCCAACACGCGCATGTTGGTCTGGTCCGACACCCACGCTTCAAAACGTTTTAACTCGTTGGCAAACAGCGCAGCCATGCGTTTGTCAGCGACCAAGCTCTTTTGGCCATTGCGCTCCAACATCGCCTGCTGAGATGCCATTACTTCGGCCATTTCTCGGCGCATCAACAACACCTCGTACTGACGGTCCGCTGGCAGATCACAGACCAAACTATAGACCATTTTGACAGCTCGACCTTCAGCACGATCCAGCCACGAGCGGTCGTCTCGCGTGCTCTTGACTGCCTCAAACTCGTAGTAGCCGTTCGGGTTATCTTCATCCGCTGTGCGGATTCCGTCGATCAACGCTTCGACACCACCTGCTTCCAACATCCTCATCATCATCGATGTGCCAGACCTCGGTAGGCCAGTCACCACGATAACTCGATTAGCTGTTCGACGACTCATATTCGCTTCCATCTGACGAACTCGACTCCGTTTGGACTAGGCCGCCTGCCGCTCGGCCTTCGAAAACTTCAGCATCCGCAATAGCTGCCCTTCGGTCTGTGCGCCGCTACGGCGTAAAACCTCTTGGCCATTCTGGAAGACTACAAATGTTGGTACCGACGCAATCAGGAATCGCGAGGCCGTCGCCGGGTTCTGGTCAATATTGACGGTAACAATCTTGGCTTGGTCCTGGCACTCCCGCGCGAGTCGCTCCACCATCGGCGCCATCATCTTGCAGGGCGGACACCAGGAGGCCCAGAAGTCAACCAAGACGATGCCCGGATGAGCGGCGACTTCCGTATCGAAGTTGGTATCTGAAATCTGCATGGTTCATCCGTTGATCGGGAGTCCAACTAGGCCGCTGGGCGGATCGTCTCCAGCACTTCCATTTCCTTGTGTTCACCCGACCATCGGGTGCGCGGGAACAGTGTCTCTCGCTTCTCTTCGATTCGTTGCTTAGCCGTCGGCTCCAACACGGCCTGGAACATGTGCCGGATCTCATCCTCAAGATTCGAGTCACTGCCAAACCCAAACTGCTCCTTAAGCTTGTCATGCATGACTTCGTAAGGGTGCTCCTCCGCTTCAACGCGCGGATTCTCCAGTCGTTGGATCATCGGGTCGAGTTCGAACTCACGTTTGCCAATCCTGGCGACCGTCTCGGCGATGTGCCGCACTGAAAAAACGTCTGTCACCTGGTTGACCACATCATATTGTCCCGGCTCTGGAGGCTTGGCTATGAGGCGCACAATACACTGCATGGCGTCCTTTAAGTTGATGTAGCCTCGCATCTGATTGCCGCTGCCGTAGATGGTCATGGGAATTCCAACCGCTGCCTGCGCGACGAATCGATTGACCACGGTACCCCACCACTCATCGATATCCAATCGTGTGTTGAGAGACGGATCCATGTCCAACTCCGGCGTGTGGGTTCCATAGATCACGCCTTGCATCACGTCGTAGCTCCTCAGCCACCAATATTTACACGCTTCGTAAACACTGTATGTTCCTTGGACCTTGCTGACGTGATAGAAACTTACCGGATCACGTGGCGTCAACTCTCCACCCAGGCTCCACTCCTGCCCCTGGTATTGCAACGTCGCATCACCGGGAAATAGCCCTTCAAAAAGTGGCCGGCCCGTCAGCGGGCTGCCGTATTCACCCATCGTGCCCAACTTGATCAGCGACGCGTCGGGGGCATGGTCGCGCATGCCGAACAGTAGTCCCAGCGTACCAACCACATTGTTCTCAATCGTGTGGATCGCTTTATCGACGTCCGCCATGCTATAAGGAGCGCTGGGGATTTCCGCGAACTGCACAATCGCTTCCGGCTGGATCTCTTTTATATACGCGAACAGCTGTTCGCGATTCATCAGATCCATTTCACGAAAGTCGATATCCACGTCGAGATGCTCTTTCGCGTGCGAGATTCGATCCTGCATGCTCTGAATCGGCAATGCGGACTGGGCTCCCCGTTCGTCGACCAATCTGCGTCGCAGGAAATTGTCGATGCCGTGCACCTCAGCGCCCAGCTTGCCAAGTTTCAGTGCCAACGGCCAACCAAGGTAGCCGTCCATTCCCAGAATCATGACGCGCATGCCACGGAGCAAATGTCCATACTCCGTGGGTTGCCACTCCGGGCAGGAGTCGTAAGTGATCGACGTCGGGTCGAAATATCCGATCTCCGGACGACGTTTACACTCGACAACCATTTGGCCCGTTGCCGCCTTCCGAAAGGCGGCCTGTCCACAGGCGCGGAAGTCGACATGTCCTTTGAACTCGACCGCTGGACAGCTCCAGCATGTGCATTTTCCGTTATGAGGCTTGGCCGGCATCTTCTCGAACAATCTCCTTGTCACGCGGCCGCGGGTAAGGCTTGTGCCTGAGTCATTACCTCTAACACGTTCTCCACTCGCATGGGTCGGGGGATTTCTACGTCCGCCTGCCCTCGATAGAAGAACGTGGAATTTTCAAACGTATGTCTGCCGTTGATCGGCGTTGTTTCGACCAATTCCGTAAGATTCATGCGACCCGAAAAGGCAATGTCCTCGGCGGGCATTAAAATCAAGTCGGGAGCTCGGTAGGCGAACGGGCCTTGGTACACATCCCGACCGCGTAGAATCCGTTCGACAATCGGACGGCCGTTGATCTCAAAATGGGCTAACGCCTGAGTGACGTCCTCGGCAACCTCTTCTGCCCGGTCTTCGTCCAATTGCCCGTTCGGGTACTTGTCACGTCGATGGAGATAGACGCGACCCGGATCCATCGCGAAGGCTTTGGTTTCGGGCGTCATGTCCACGTACGACGGCCGGTCGCTTGGGCTGAGGTTGAGAAACCCGTGGTCGTGGAGGATTTTGTTGACGTTGACGCTGTATCGCTGACGCGCGAATCCGTGATCGGATACGGTGAGGAGTGTCGTCTCGTCTGGCAACCGACTGACAATCCGCTCGATCGCACGGTCCACTTCTCGATAGAAGTCGAGAAATCGCTGGTGAAATGGTGAATTTGGGTCTTCAAAATCTTCCCAAAGGTAGTGGTTCAATCGATCCGTCCCAGTGATGACGAACATGGCCGAGTCCCAGGAGTCGGCATTCCACAGTTCATCCAATGCCGCTACTCGAGTCGATAGCACGCGATGCAAATCGTCCACGAACTTGTCCTTGGAGACCTCGATGGCCGTCATGTCGGCGTCGACTCGATATCCGATTCCTTCGAACAGCGGCAAACGCTCGGCGGGGTACACCGCGCGAGGCAGGTCCAAAGCGACGAACCCAGATACGAGCGTGCCATTGAGCGGTTGGGCTGGGTATGTCTGCGGAACGTTCATCACCAAATGCTTGCGTCCGTCGTTGCGCTGCCAGAACGGGTTGGCTTTAAACGTGCGCGAGGAGGTGAATCCGAGTGTGTAGGTTCCGTCGATCAAGTCAGTGAAGCCGAAAATGTTGTGGCCGGCCGGATCGAGCCCCGTGACAATCGACGCCCATGCCGCGGAGGAGACTTCCGGAAGCGAGGACTGCATCGGTACCAGCGTGCCGGTGGACAACAGTTGCCGGCTGAAGGGCATGACGTTCTCGTCGGCGAACTGTCGCCACATCCAAGAAGGTAGCCCATCAATGCCAAGTATGAATGCGGACGGAGCGGGTTTCATCGGTTGTCTTTTCAGGTTTCGCGGTCGTTTTCGAATGGGTCCGTTTGTCCGAACCGTCTGTTAAATGTATCCCAGTTGCCGCAGGCGCTCCGTGACCGCCTCGCTGTCCTCGGCGGAGACAAAGTCGTTCGCGTCCACGCCTTCTGGCCAACGGATGGTGGTGGTCTCGATCTCGGCGCCGGCGAGTTGCCCTTGGAGATGGTCGGCGTTTGGATCATGCCCGTTGGCAATGAGTACAACTCGATCAACCTTAGTGGCACTCAGGAGTTCAACCAACGAGGCTCGCCATTGCTCGTTCATCGCTGGCACTTGCGAGCCAGAGTCAGCGGCTTCAGCCAACGGTCGCAATTGGCAGGTCGTACCATTCGCAACCGCCAACCGCACTCCTTCTCGCCCCGATTCTCGAAGCTTCGAGGTTGCTGTTCCAGTCAAATCGACGACTATGTCCGTCGATCGAACCGATCCTGGAGGGCAAGAGGTATTCATCGCGGCATCTGTTTCCTGGATTGGTGACCATTGTGTGGCTTAAGAAGCCTTCGCACGCCGGTATGCTGGTCGCAATGCATCGAGCGACAGCACGGGGGGCGGATCGTAGTCATGCCCAATCACCCGGTCAAGATGGGTTTCTACGCCGCCATGCGGTACTGCCCGGCACTGACGACATCCACAACCGCGTCAATGACTCTCCCTATCTCCGTGTCCGTCAGACGGGGATTCAAGGGCAGGCTGAGCATGCGCTGATAGCTGTCCAACGCGACCGGGAAGTCTTCGGGCGCGAACCCGTACTTCCCCGCGTAGAAGGAATGCAAATGAATCGGGATGAAATGAACCGACGTTGCGATGTTTCGTTGCTGCAGCTCGGAAATGACCTGGTCCCGCGTCACTGCCACGCGGTCTGTTACCAACCGCAAGACGTATAAGTGCCACGCGTGCGAAACATAGGGACGTTGCTCGGGAACCGCTAGCAGTCCCTGCGCGGAAAACGCCTCGTTGTACTGCCGCACGATCTCCAATCGACGCTGGTGAAAGCCGGCTAACCGACGCAATTGGTGGATGCCGAGTGCAGCCTGAATATCCGTCATGTTGTATTTGAAGCCGGGCGCGACAATGTCGTATTTCCACGTGCCACCCTGTTCGTACCTTCGCCACGCCTCGCGGCTCATGCCATGAAGACTGAGATTACGCGCTTGATCCAAAACCTCGGTCGGGCCCGTCAACATGCCTCCTTCTGCCGTCGTCATGTTCTTCGTGGCGTAGAAGCTAAAGGCCGTCAGGTGATTACGACTACCAATCGGCTGGCCGCGGTAAGCGGCCGGCAGCGCATGGGCGGCGTCTTCGATGACGTAGAGACCATGCTGTTCGGCAATCGCGTCGATTTCATCCATGTCCGCTGGATGTCCCGCGTAGTGGACTGGCATGATCGCCCTGGTTCGCGCGGTCACCTTGGCGGCAACCTGGTCAGGATCAATGTTGAGCGTGTCGGGCTGGACGTCGGCGAGCACGACTCGTGCGCCAACGTGCTCAATGACGTTGGCCGTGGCGGCAAACGTCATGGGGGTCGTGATCACCTCGTCCCCTTCACCGATTCCCAACGACGCCAGCGATAGATGCAGACCGGCTGTGCACGAATTTAACGCCAAGGCCCCGGGGGCTTGCAAGTAATCGCGAAACTCGGTCTCGAATCGTCGGGTTTTGGGTCCCGTAGTCAGCCAATCCGAGTGGAGCGTGTCGACGACCTCGTCAATTTCGTCCGCACCGATGCTGGGAGGTGAAAATGGTATGTAGTCGCTGGACATCGACGGTTTCCTACCTTGCCAAATTGGGCAACAGCACGCGGGCGATGGTCTTGACGACAACTAAAATGTCCGTCGTGACCGACCGCTGGGACGCATATGCCAGATTAATTCGGATCTTGTCGACCATGATCTTTTCAACATAGGTCGTTTCGGGCGAGCTGGATTCTGCCAATATCTCGCTCTCGTCTCGATATGCAATGGATGCTGGATCAGTGATTCCGGGCACCATCTCCAAGACCCCGCGCTGCTGTTTGGTGTACATGGCCACATATCTGGGGACTTCCGGTCGTGGCCCGACAACGCTCATCTCTCCACGGAGTACATTCAGGAGCTGAGGCAACTCATCTAATTTGGTCTTGCGCAGCCAATGGCCGAGCCTTGTGATGCGCGGGTCACCCCCGACGGTGATTTCACCGCCCCGGGCACTAGCATCGGGCACCATCGTGCGAAATTTCCAAATCCGAAACGGCTTGCCACCCTGCCCGACTCGCTGCTGACGAAAAAACACGGGCCGACCATCCAAAACCGCGATCAGCAGGCTGACCAGCAAGAGTAGAGGTCCCAATACGATCAGTCCCGCGACCGAGGTGGCAAGGTCAAGAAGCCGTTTCATGGCAGAGGTCACCCGTCCAATAATGAGCGAGTTGGATATGCTAACCGATGTGAATTATGAATTCGGATGCGTCCGGTCGCTCCGAGCCCGTTCCGCGTGGCGGGAGAGTAATTGAATCCGCGCAGCCTCACAAGAGTAAGGTCGCTGCAACCAGGCATGGCCGGCACATGAGGCGAGCCCTGGGCTGATGAAAACCTCATACCTCGTAGAGTCTTATTGTAGCGCGATAGCATTGAAAAATGAGAAATGAGAAATGAGAACTGCAAAATGCAAAATGCAAAATGCAAAATGCAAAATGCAAAATCATTCCTGGAAAATTTGCATTTTTCAATTCTCATTTTGCATTTTCCAATTCCCCTGTAGCGCAACAAACACGAAGCACACCATTTGCTCTAAATAGTCCATATTCCGGCCTTTTCATCAGCCCAGGCGAGCCCGGTGACCAGAACTGTGCCATCGCTGCTAGCTAGTTGCCGTCAGTAAACCACCAGCTCTGCTGGTGAGAATTGACAAGGCTCTGCCGTTTCCACCACGCGTACACATTTAGAATTTCGAACAAGGAATTTCGAATGATGAAGGAAACGACGAATTTAGCAATTTGCCTGCCTGCTGCCGGGGGTTACTTCGACGTTCGACATTCCTTGTTCGACATTCCTTGTTCGACATTCGACATTCAGGATCGTCATAGCTTTAAGGGGCTTTCCTCAAGCCACCTGCTATGCAGGTGGTTCTGACTGAGTGCCTGGGGGGACCGTCTCAATTCTGTTTAAGCCGACTTCGAGTAGTTAACAATCGAAGCGATAGCCAGGCCAGGCGATCCTCACCTTTGCGACTTGGCGACTTTGCGCGAGAATTCGACCTATTTCGCGCGCTAAGCCGCAAAGTGCCAAGGTCAATGTGGATGGTGTCGATGCCCTGTTTTGGGGTCGGAGACGGTGCCGGGCTTGGGAGGATTGAATCGTCCTTGATAAAGCCATCAGGGCCGTTTCGGATTGATCGTCCACCGCGAACGACTACCTGCGTTTCGAGGACGCGTAGCTGGCGACAACCCCTACAGCCATTGGGATATCTGGTCGATGACCCAATCGGGGTTAAACAGGGGATCGACGGACTGGATATCGACTTCACCAGCTCCTTCTCCATTGGCCGGCCACGATCGTTGTGCGGCCCCCAGTGTGCTCAGTGAGATGTTTCTGGATTCACCAGGCGTGGGATCGATCGAATCGATCCCTGCGTTGTGGCTGGCGTCAACTAACTCATCGGAGACGCTCAATTGGACTTTATGCTTACCAGCACTTTGGACCGTTTCGTATCGGTTTATCACTTCTACGGGACCAGCCGTCGCAAACAGGGCGTCGTCATCGAAATGCACTATATTGATGCCGCCGTTGCCACTATCTGAATCGGTCTGGTACGCCCCACTCGTCGAGTCTATGAGTGCGGTCTCCCACACACTGACTATTGAATCCGGATTCGCGCCCTTTACTTTGACCGTGTAGAGTTCGCCCTGCTTTGCCGCGATCTGGATGATTTCTTCCAGCTGCGGGTTGGACTTGGCGAAGAGACGATTGCCATCGGCGTCGTAGACTTCTATGTCGAGCCCGGAACCCAGGTCCGCGAATGTAGCCAGGATCGTCATCGACCCAGTCTCTTGGGCAACCCACTCATATTGGGTTTCGGAATAGGCTCCTCCGGGTGCTTGCTGTCCCGGCGCGGGTCCATTCGGATGCAGATTCCAGGCGATTTCGTAGGGACCGATAACCCCCTGCCCTTGCATCGACATCTGATAGCGCTGGCCCGCAACAACGCTGAATCGTAGATTCCGTGTGTCACTATTCAGGCTCGCAACCGCCAAACTGGGTGCGCCGCTCGGACTTCCTCGCCAATCCAAGGCGACGTCGACCGTGCCGGACTGTCCAGCCACAAAATAAAAGGTGTCCCTGTCGTCCGTCGTGTTCAACCATCCGGAGGTTTGCACACGTCCGCTGAGCGTTCCCAACCGGAAGGCGCCGCTCGTCGTCGATCCATACTCGTCGGCCGGAATGATCGCCTTCAACGCCGCGGCGATGTTAATGCGGTCGTAAGACTGACCGGTGGCCGGATCGTAGGCTGAATCCGCCGTTCGACGGAGCACGCCGAGTATGTCGTCTTGATTGATATCGACTCCGCCGGTGAGTTGCATGGCTTCACGGACCAGGACACTGGCTCCGGCCACATACGGGGATGCCATACTGGTGCCCGACACACTGAGGAAATCATCCGTCACACCGTTAAAGTCGTAAAGATAGTCGGTCGCTGTACTGGTGATTCGCTCGCCCGGTGCGGCCAGCACGCGCTCATTGCGTTGGCTGAACACACTCAAGTTGCCGCTGGAACCCACGCTGGCCACCGGCACGACATAAGGACTGACCGCTGGGTAACTCAAACCGGGTGTTATGAAGTTGCGAAAGCTGTTCCCGGCGGCGACAGCTACAAAGACGCCATCGTCGTGAAGCACGGCCAACTCATCTTCAAGCATGGCCCAATCGGGAATATCGTCCGCATTCCATTCACCGCCCAACGAGAGGTTGACCGTCGTGATGGGATTTTCAAAATCGTTTCGGTGTTCGTGGACCCACTGCAGAGCTTGCTCGACCCAATCGAAGACTCCATTCCCGTGGTCATCGAAAACGCGGAGGGCGACCAGGTCCACATTGGGTGCCACTCCGGTGTATGTGTCGTCGTCGCTCCCGACGATCCCGGCCACGTGCGTGCCGTGAAACCCCCCTGGTCCGTCGTCGTACGGGTTTGCATCGTTTTCCGCGAAATCCCACCCGCCCACCACGCGATAGTTGAGCCCCAGTCCCCCGCCGAGAGCATAGTGGTCGTAGGCAATGCCGGTATCGATGATGGCGACGGTTTGGCCGAAACCAGCCAGACCGAAGCTTTCGTGGACGCCGGCGGGAGCGAGGTTGTACTCGTACGCGGTCGATAGCTGCGCCGCTTCAAACTGTGCCTCCTCGACGCTTGAGAACGCCAAATGCGAGAAGACGATTCGCGACTCCAGCGATTCAAAGTCGAATCGGCGGTCGCACGCGGATTTACTTGGATTATTCATACCGCGCAAATATAGGTCGCCGGCGCTGTCTTTTTCTTGGTTTTGCCAGAGTTTTCGGGGCCTTTCTTACCGTTGAAACCGACGGACAGTGAAACCGACGGACAGTGAAATCGGGAATGGTGCAATCGGGAACGGGCCATTCAGGTACGGGGCCATTCAGGTACGGGGCCATTCAGGTACGGGGTCATACAGGTACGGGGTCATGCAGGAACGCCCGAACCCAAACAGATTTGTCGTGTCCACCTAACGATGGCCCATTGGGTCCGTTGACGTTGTGCAACATGCGGTGTTTTGGCCGCTCGTCAATTCTCGGTGTCTTGGATATAATCGAAGGCTTCAATTGAGTGCGGCGATTGGGCACTGGATCGATTGGGCACTGGATCGATTGGGCACTGGATCGATTGGGCACTGGATCGATTGGCCGCCCTAAATGGTATGCCAATCCAAGGCGTGAGATTTTATTCACTTGAACCCTCCACGATCATGAATTCACAAAACGCCAAGACAACCTTCCAAAAGATATGGGACGAGCATGCGGTCCACTCGGAAGAGGGCCAACCGACCATTCTGTACATTGATTTGCATTTGGTCCACGAAGTCACCAGCCCCCAAGCGTTCGAGGGCCTGAGGCAGGCTGGACGCCAGCTTCGGAGACCCCAGCAGACGGTCGCCACGCCAGACCACAACATCCCTACGACGGATCGGACTTTGCCAATCGCCGATGCAAACTCGCGCCGGCAAGTGGAACAACTTCGCGCCAACTGTCGGGAGTTCGGCGTCCGAATCTATGACCTGGATCATGCCCAACAGGGAATTGTCCACATCATTGGCCCGGAGCTGGGACTCACCCAACCGGGCATGACGATTGTATGTGGCGATAGCCATACAGCGACTCATGGCGCATTTGGAGCCTTGGCCTTTGGCATTGGCACCAGCGAAGTCGAGCATGTCCTAGCAACTCAAACCTTGTTGCAATTCGTACCGAAGACGTGTGAATTGCGGGTTGACGGCGAGTTGTCACCAGGTATTACGGCCAAGGATCTGGTGCTCTATTTGATCGGCAAGCTCACGGCGGCCGGCGGGACCGGCTATGTGCTCGAATACACGGGAAGTGCGATCCGCGGCCTGAGCATGGAGCAGCGGATGACCGTCTGTAATATGTCGATCGAAGCTGGCGCGCGGGCCGGTATGGTCGCGCCGGATGCGACGACGTTCGACTATATCCGAGGCCGCGAGTTTGCCCCACGGGGAGACGACTTTGATCGGTCCGTTGAGCGATGGGAGCGGTTCGCCGGGGATGAGGGTGCCCAATTTGACCGATCGGAATTTTATCGGGCGTCTGATATCACACCGCAGGTGACTTGGGGCACCAATCCAGGTCAGGTCATGTCGATCGACGAACGAATTCCGGATCCCAGTGACTTTGACGACGAGGTCGACCGCAAATCGGCCGCGGGCGCATTGAAATATATGGACCTCCAACCGGGAACCACGCTCGATGTAGTTCCCGTAAACCGCGTGTTCATCGGCAGCTGCACCAATGCTCGGATCGAGGACCTGCGCGCGGCGGCAGCCGTCGCCGAAGGATACAAGGTAGCTGGTACGGTCAGCGCCATGGTGGTCCCCGGTAGTGGTCAAGTCAAACAACAAGCGGAAGAAGAAGGATTGGATAAGATCTTCACGGCTGCCGGATTCGATTGGCGAAATGCCGGCTGCAGTATGTGCCTGGGAATGAACCCCGACCAACTCGAGCCTGGGGAGCGATGTGCTTCGACGAGTAATCGAAACTTTGAAGGTCGCCAAGGTAAAGGAGGCCGCACGCACCTGGTCTCGCCAGCGATGGCCGCCGCCGCCGCCGTCGCGGGACGTTTTGTTGATATTCGAAGTTGGAACTATAAGGGATGATGGCTTTCGGCTGGGGTTTTCTGGAGTGGGGTTTTCTGGGTGTCGGCACGGTGATACCTGCATCGGAAGTTGTTGACATTGAACCCAAATTCATGCAGGCACGAGAGCCCAATTTGACACGAAAAGAAGGGCGGACATAGCACCCAACGTCGTCATTTCTAAAATGGCGTCGAAAAGAAAAGTCGCAAACGAGAACTCAAAACCGAGAACCGAGAACCGAGAATCGCGAATTGAGAACCGAAGACATGACACCATTTACGACTCACACCGGCGTTGTCGCGGCCATGGATCGCGCTAATGTGGATACGGACCAGATTATTCCCAAGCAGTTCTTGAAGCGCATTGAACGTACTGGTTTTGGCGAGTTTTTGTTTTTCGATTGGCGGTATCACGACGATGGGACCGACAATACGGATTTTGAGCTGAACCAACCAGCGGCCAGTGGGGCCAGTGTTTTATTGGCGAAGGATAACTTTGGTTGCGGTTCAAGCCGCGAGCATGCCGTCTGGGCGCTCGCTCAATACGGCATTCGAGCGCTCATTGCACCGAGTTTCGCCGATATTTTCTACAACAATTGCTTCAAGAACGGCGTGCTACCGGTTCGCATGGAGCCGGCGGCAGTGGCGGATCTGTTCGCGCGTTGCGCGGAACACGCCGGGTACGAATTGACCATTGATCTCGAAAAGCAAAAGGTTGCTGACCAATATGGTTTGTCACTCGGCTTCGAGGTGGCTGGATCCCGGCGCCACAATCTGCTCAACGGCCTGGACGATATTGCGCTGACCTTACAACATGCCGATAAGATCAGCGCCTACGAAGCCGAGCATCCGGCGGTCTATGATGCGTCGCCGTGATCGATTGACCCTGGTGGATGCGGGTATTCCGCGCGTGACTGAAGCCTCCGCATTCGACGGTGTAAGGAAACCGGTGTAAGGAAACCGGTGTAAGGAAACCGGTGTAAGGAAACCGGTGTAAGGAAACCGGTGTAAGGAAACTGGTGTAAGGAAACTGGTGTAAGGAAACTGGTGTAAGGAAATCAGTGCGGGGAAATCAGTGCGGGGAAATCGGACTTTCCACGATATGGTACCGAACCAGCAAACCGTTTAAATCGGTCACTGATGATGATTCTGATGCGCCGTGATTGCTCCGTCCCATTCACGGCAAGACCGGTCCACTGAAAACCGGTGCCGGTGTATGATGAGCGAAACCACTTGTGCGGCCGCGAAGCGGTTTCGCCGTGGTCGCTACTGAAGATGTTAGAGGATGGGTCGACACGTTTGCAAAAGTACGATTGTATCATTGTCGGCGCCGGTGCGATTGGTTTGTCGATTGCTTACGAGTTGTCGCGCCACCAAATGCGGATTTGCGTCTTGGACCAGGCCGAACCGGGCAAGCAAACTTCTTGGGCGGCGGGTGGGATTCTGCCTCCAGCGGACCAGCGACAAGCCCACGATTCCATAGGGCGACTCCGCGGCCTGAGTCACCGCCTGTACCCAGAGTGGGCATCGGACTTGAGGCGAGAGACTGGCATCGACGTTGAATACCGGGTTTGCGGTGGTCTTTACCTATCCCGCGGTGCTGGAGAAACCGCTTCATTAATCGCGGCTGTTAAGCAGTGGCGCTCGGACGGAATCAATGTCGAGGAGGTCGATTCTAGCGATTTGGGCCGCCTCGAGCCGGTCTTGGGGGATCTAGCGGAGTCGGCCTCGGTCCGCCGCGCGTATTGGCTCGCCGACGAGGCTCAGGTGCGGAGTCCTCGATTGACTAAGGCGCTGATTATCGCTTGTCGCGCGCGGGGCGTGGAGGTACTGGGGGATCGCCGCGTTGTCGCGTTCCAACGACAGGATGGCGAAGCCGTCGCAGTGACCACATCCCAGGAATCTCTCCAGGCGGAGCGATTCTGCGTCACCGCGGGGGCTTGGACGCGGCAGTTAATGTTGCCCGTGAACCTGTCGCTGGAGCTTTACCCGTGGCGCGGTCAAATGGCCCTACTTTCCGGCGAGCCGGGACTGTTAAAGTGTGTGGTGAATGAAGGGCCGAACTACCTGGTACCCAGATTGGACGGACGCATCTTGGCTGGCTCGACCGTCGAAGAGGTCGGCTTTGACTGCACGACCACGGAAGAAGCGATTGCGGAGTTGGGACGATTCGTAGCGGAATTGGCACCCCGGCTGGCCGAATTACCAGTTGAGGCGACTTGGGCGGGGCTGCGGCCCAGTACCGGCGACGGATTGCCGTTTATCGGTAAGGTTCCAGGGCTACGGAATGTCTACCTGGCAGCAGGTCATTTTCGCAGTGGCGTGCATTTGGCACCAGGAACCGCGGTCATCGTCTCTCAAATGATGCGAGGTGAACCGTGCACCGTCGATCCAACCGAGTTTCGACTGGAACGCGAATAGGATTAGGAATCAGTCGCGCGAGAGTCAACCGATCAATAATGTGACAAAGCCTGAGTTGGTTACCCGCCAACTAGAGAATTCGATATCGAATCAGGACGCCACGGACTCACGTTTTTATGGAAATGGAATCCCCTCAACGGATCGCGATCATCGGTGCCGGGCCGGTCGGCTTGGAGACGGCCCTCTATGCGCGATGTCTCGGCTATGAAGTGGACTTGATCGAAAGAGGCCAAGTGGCGGACAGCGTGCGCGGCTGGGGACATGTTAAAATGTTCACTCCGTTTCGGATGAATCGTTCAGTGTTGGGTTTACAGGCCATTCGGGCGCAGGACGAATCGTACCAACCGCCGGCGGATGACGACTTGATCAGCGGCCAGCGTTGGGTCGATGACTACCTTGTGCCGGTCGCGCGGTCCGACCTCGTCGCGTCCGAACTACTCGAACATACTGAGGTGATCGCGATCGGCCGTGCAGGGGCGGACAAGAGGGCTCCGATGGGTGACGAGCGCACTGAGTGCGGCGATTTTGAACTGTTGTTGGCCGATATGGATGGCCGCGAACGACGCCACACGGCTCGGATTGTTATTGACACCTCAGGGGTGTCTCGGAACCCAAACCGGTTGGGAGCGGGTGGTATTCCCGCGATTGGCGAACGCCCGTTTCGGAATCGGATCCTCTTCGGCATCCCCGATGTTGTCGGTGCACGCCGACACGAGTTCGCTGGCCAGCACACAATGGTCGTAGGGGCCGGTTATTCAGCGGCGACGAATGTCGCCGCGCTGGCCGAGTTGGCCCAAGTGGATCCGGAATCGAAGATCTTTTGGGTGACCCGCCGAACGACCGCCCAACCGATCCGTCGCATTGTCGATGATTCGCTCCGCGAACGCGACAGGCTGGCCAGTTTAGCGAACGATGCCGCCGTGCAATCCAATGGCGCGGTGATCCATTTGGCTGGATCTCAAGTCGCCGAAATTCGGCGTGGCGAATCCGATTCGTCATTGGTTGTCCGATTGAGCGGTGAGCACGCGGGCGAGTATCCCATCCATCATCTGATCGCCAACGTCGGGTCTCGACCCGATCGCGGCCTGTATCGCGAACTGCAGGTGCATGAGTGCTACGCCAGTGAAGGACCCTTGAAGCTGGCCGCACATCTTATGTCACACACTTCGGCCGATTGTCTGGACCAGACATCTGGCATCGCGGAAACACTGGTGTGCCCTGAACCGAACTTCTTCATTCTGGGCACCAAGAGTTACGGTCGGAATTCAAACTTTCTATTCGCTCTCGGGCTGGAACAGATTCGCGAAACGTTTGCGATCTTGGGTGAGCGAGCCGATTTGAATCTTTACTCCATGATGGAGCCATCCAGTTGATCGACTCTGACATTCGTTCTCCTTGGCAGCCGTTGGAGCATTTGGACCAACTGTGGTTTCAAGTGAGTGGGACGTTGTGCAATCTCACCTGTAGCCACTGTTTTATCAGCTGCAGTCCCAAGAACGACAGCTTTGGCTACCTTAGCCTGGAGGAGATCCGCGGGCGATTGGAGGAATCAGTTGCCATGGGGGTGAAGGAATATTACTTCACTGGCGGCGAACCGTTTCTGCATCGTGACATGGTGGAAATCCTAGTCGCGACTCTCCAATACGGTCCAGCAACCGTGCTGACCAATGGCACGGTCCTTAAAACGGAATGGCTCGACCGATTGGCCGAAGCTGAGCAAGCCAGTCTCTACTCGTTGGAGTTTCGCGTTTCGATCGACGGTTTCACCGCGGAGATGAACGATCCCATTCGCGGCGCCGGGACGTTCGAGCGTGCCTTTCGTGGTGTCTTGCAGTTGGTTGAGCATGGTTTCTTGCCGATCATCACCGCCGCCCGAACCTGGCCCGAGGAACAAGACGCAGAGGTTATTGGCCAATTCATTGCTGCCTTGCGCGACGCAGGTTATCAACGCCCACGATTGAAGATCTTGCCAACACTTCATCTTGGCGCCGAAGAACGACGGACTCATGGCTATGGTCCCGCGGACCGATTGACGGCTGACATGATGAACGGTTTCGATTCATCCCAGTTGATTTGCGAGCATAGTCGGATTGTGACCGACCGGGGTGTGCATGTCTGTCCAATCTTGATCGAGTCCGGAGCTTCTGTTCTCGGATCCTCGTTGGATCAAGCCA
>Ga0310121_10000250_pt1 | contig 58374 bp, 49 predicted proteins | sample CB27_Tmax_986_MG_FD_203504 | JGI IMG/M metagenome (GOLD analysis project Ga0310121, IMG submission 203504) | Marine microbial communities from Western Arctic Ocean, Canada - CB27_Tmax_986 | ecosystem: Environmental > Aquatic > Marine > Oceanic | place: Canada: Western Arctic Ocean | collected... | reverse complement strand
ATTGAAGCAGCCTGAAAAGGAGCAGGCAGCGGCTGGCGCCCGGAGAGGTCGAGCAGCTTGAAGAGGCGGGAGTTTTCGAGGGACCTGTTGTGACCGAGGTTGCGCCCCTCGACGCGTTGTATCCGACAGACGAATTGCACCAGGATTTTTACCTGTCAAAACAGGAACCCGCGCTACTGCACCGCGGTGATCCAACCAAAAATAGAAAAAACTCGACAGATATTTGTCAACCACGTTCATCTTAGCGGGCGTTTTTTCGATAAACATGCCTCGCGCAAGATGCTGGGAACACCAACGGCGAGCGGTGGGGCAGCCGAATCATTCTGTGCCATTCGTTTCGGGGGGAAACACCTTGCCATTTCTCTCGAATAGCTCACAATGCGTCCGGCTCACCACCGTCGGCCGCTGCCTCTCTGCTGCGGCCGGTGTGGCAGCGCGGGGACTCGAGACAGACGCAGACGAAGGTTTTATTTCTATTTTTGATGGCAACTCACTCCATGAATGATCTGTGTCGGACGAGTGCCTTCAAGAGAACGGGAAGTCGAGTTCAGCATGAACATTATTGGGATCAATGCCTACCACGGTGACGCTGCTGCTGCGCTCGTTATGGACGGGAAACTGGTGGCAGCCGTGGAAGAGGAGCGGTTTAATCGCATCAAGCACTGGGCCGGATTTCCGGCGGAGTCAATTCGCTGGTGCCTTGAGAAAGGGGGACTTGCCGCGACAGACATTGACCACGTGGGGATCTCATTCGACCCGAAGGCCAACATGTTGAAACGTCTCGGGTTTGTTGCGCGACACTGGCCTTCGCCATCGGCCATCATTGATCGGTTCAAGCGGCAAGCGAAGACTCTGGGGCTTGAAGATCAGTTTGCGCAGGCAGCTGGTGTTGATCTGTCCGAATTGAAAGTCAAGTTCCATCGTGTGGAGCACCACCAGACCCATGTCGCGGCCGGGTTTCTAATTTCTCCCTTTGAGGAAGCGGCGGTTCTTTCCATTGACGGGATGGGAGACTTCACAAGTGTTCTGACTGCACATGCCCAGGGAACCGGGTGGAACGAGTTGCGGCGTGTCTACTTTCCGCATTCGCTCGGGTTTCTGTACACCGCAATCACCATGTATCTGGGGTTTCCCCACTACGGCGATGAATACAAAGTCATGGGACTCGCTCCCTACGGTGAGCCAGAGTTCGCAGAAGTGTTCAGAAGGATGGTATTTCCAAAGGGAGACACATTTGAACTGAATCTGGACTATTTCACGCATCACAAGCGAGGTATTCGCATGGCATGGAATGACGGCGCGCCAAAGGTTGAGCCATTCCATAGCTCGCTGCTGGAAAGAGAACTCGGTCCAATGCGCGATCCGCAGTCAGAGATGACCTCGCGACATGACAACATTGCCAAGTCTCTACAGGTTGTTACTGAAGAGATTGTTTTGCACCTTTTGCGATGCCTGCAGCAGTCCACTGGCCTCAAGAACATCGGTATGACCGGTGGTGTGGCGATGAACTCGGTCGCCAACGGCAAGATCACATCGGAAACGGATTTCGACAATGTCTACATACCTGCAGGCGCTGCGGACAACGGCACATCGTTCGGCGCGGCTTTCTACGTGTGGAACCATGTACTCGGGCAGCCCCGGAGCTTTGTCCAGGACCATGCCTACTGGGGGTGTGAATCATCAGACGAAGAAGCCGCGGCCGCCGCAGAGGAAATCGGCGTGCCTTCCGAGTTTCTGCATCAAGAAGAACTCATTGATGTAACGACCGATTTGTTGCTGGATGGCAAGGTTGTTGGCTGGTTCCAGGGGCCGATGGAGTTTGGAGCCCGAGCATTGGGAAACCGCACATTGCTGGCGGATCCAAGGCGGACCGACATGCGAGATATTATTAATCTGCGCATCAAGTTCCGGGAAAAGTTTCGCCCATTTGCACCCAGCATTCTGGAAGAGCACGTTGGTGCGTGGTTCGAAATCGATGAGCCAGCACCGTATATGGAAAAGGTCTTTCCGATCCGCCTGGAAAAGCATGCGGTGATTCCGGCGGTCACCCACGTTGACGGCAGTGGGCGATTGCAGACAGTATCGCAGCGGACAAACCCGCTTTACCACGCACTCATCAGCAATTTTCATGAGAAAACGGGCGTACCGATCTTGCTCAACACATCACTCAACGAGAATGAACCCATCGTGCGCACGCCCATCGAGGCGATTCGCTGTTTTCTGCGAACCGACATGGACGCGATCGTGATTGGACATCACCTGATCAATCGCCACGCTCCAAACTTTCCAGCGCAGTTCCGCAGTCGTATAAAAGAGGCTGTGTGAGTGGGTTTACGCGTCTGGACACCAAATCGCGCCGAGTCTGCGACGTGCTCCCCTGCCGGGAAAACCAGTTTCTGGTCTGGCAACTGAAGCAGCTCAATGACTTTGAACTCAAGCTGAAGTTTCGTATTTTGGGCGACCCGTCCGCGAATTCCAGCATCCAGTTCCGCGGCCAAATTACTGAGGATGGACATGCCCAGGGTACTTGATCCGTCCGTTTGGCTTGATCACCACTTGTGTGCCGATGGGGGCTCCAAACAACCGCAGCAGCGGTGGTTGGGAGGTGGATGCACGGAAACCGACCCGATTTAAAAAACAACGATACTGACCAAATGCCCCAAAATGCGGGCCAAGTGGCCTCCGCCAGGGTTGTTTTCCCGGTTCGCACAAGATGCCAAGTCAACCCAGGCTGCGGGCGCATTCTTGCTCGCAGCGTTCGTAGATGAACGCCAGAAAGCTACTATTTTGGTAAATCGCCAGTCGGTTCGTGTTTTTTCGCTGTGGTCGTTGACCTGCCCCGAAAGGTGGTGTCCTGCTCAGCCGATTCGACCGGTTTCGTATTGAAAGTTTGTGTGGGCGTCTCGATCCTGACGACCTTGAACTTGGCCGCTTCGGCAGCTTCCCACAAAGCGAGCGGCGAGAGGGTTTTCTTCGTTTCAGGAATCACGACTGCAAAATCTTGCTCGACGTTCGCCTTGACCTTTTTCACTCCCGCGACGGTGAACAACTTACGTGCCAATCGTTTGGCACAATGTTTACAGTGTAAATCTTCAACGAAGATCACTGTATTCAGTGCTTCCTTTTGTTCCTCTCCAGAAGCTTTTGCGACTTGATTGGCCGGTGGTGTTGATCGATTTTCAGCGACCAGATGGCTTGTTCCAACCAACACAAGCAGGCTGGTGATCAGAGCGGATTTGCTATGCACCATTGCTTCCATTCCTTGTTGTGAGGTGATCCATTCAAGCAAACACTGCGAGCACGCATGTCCTTACTGGCGGACATACATCCCATCAGCGTCGATCACGAGCATCTTTCCACCGACCAGGCGAGCTTGGCCGTGTACAACAACTATCGCTTTTTCCTCCAGATCAAACAGTGGCTGTGCGCCAATTTGGAGCACCTCTCCGCTCGGATCGACAAAATTCACAATAGCTAACGAGTCGATGTTGTCCTTCACCTTGCGGGCACAGAATGGGCAATCACACGCCTCATCATGTTCACCATGCCCGAATTCCTCCGCCGTAGCTGGGTCGACCAGGAAGACCGTAGCCACCTCTTTTTTCCAGGGAAAATCGGGTTCCTTTTCAGGCCACGGATTTGGCATCCCGCCGATTTTACCGACCACCACAACTTCCTGTGGGCCAACTGGTTCGGTAGTCGCGGGAGCCGTGACATCAACCGCCGTGAATTCAATGTCCTCGTCAGCAGGATCCCCCTCTGGAGGATCGGTAGAAAGGTGATGGAGGATATCTTCCTCCGACGGGCCGGTGAATATTTCGCGTACATCAAGTACAGCCTGGGCACCGGTTGGCTCGTCGGCAAGCAACAGGCGACTGCGATGCTGCTCCACCAAAGCGGGATCCAGTCTTGTTCCCGAGTCAGCACAACCGAGCACCAACATGCTCACCAGGCTAAAGATAGCGATTCTAAAGTGGATCAACATCGAACGATTCTCCAACAACCATCGGGACGACGCCCCAGTGCGACGCGGGATGCGGGCGGGAATATTATCAACTTCTGGCAATGTATACTACTCCCATTTCGCCACTACGCAGCAGAAACGTTCGCGGCGTTATTTGTGGCGATATGCTGGCCGACTGGAGGCCCGTGAAGACCCTTTGCAGGTTTGTGCCACGGAACCAGCAGAACTTTTCTTGAAGAACTTCAACGACCGACCATATATTCCCTTTACGGTACCACACTTCGATTCCCTTTACGGCACCACACTTCTTTGTACGGAATTCCACCTCTGGATGCCACTGTTGATGACTGACGGTTCGTCTTTCGTTTTCCTGTGGTGAGGAGCAATGCAATGATCAGGCGTACAGTCTTTGCAGCGAGGACCCTGGTATCGTTGAACGGTCCAGCACCGAGGCGAAGGTCCTTAAAGACAAGCAAGAAATCCTGTGACTGCAAGGAGATTTGAGCAGTGGAAGCGATCGGTTTCATTACGCCGGCCGCTACGACTCGGCCGCAGAGGTTCGCCAGAAGCTCATGACAAGCCAGTCTTCCGAAAGTCTAGTAAAAAGGCCTTTAAGGACCGCATCGGAAAGAGACAAAACGCATACTCTCGCGAGTCTAGCACAGAACTGGCGCAAAGCTGTTGGACCAAGCGATCATACTGGTCGGTGAGTGCCGCGCGTTTTCCCGCCAGGAAGGGTTTCAAGTCACGATTCGCCTGGACAATTGCCTGATGCCGCTGGGCTGCGTTTTCCGGTGTCTTGGGCGTTTTTACCCATTTCGCTTTTTCAGCAAGGATGCTGGCCAACGTCGACATTCTGTCGGGTTCCGAATGCTGCAGATCAGTGAACCGTTCTGGATGGAACGTCATTTCGCGAAGTTGTTGTTGCAACTGACGAGTGTGGTCTGGAGTAACCGACGGATGTTCAATTGGCAGTTGCTTGGTGGCCGAGATGGTTGCGTATCGCGGCGGGTTGACGTTGTAAAAACCGCGGATGATTTGATCGGTCACTTCATCGTACTTTGAACCACCAATGCCATGAACAAACAGGTCGGCCAGGAACAATCGGGCGAAGAGAGTAGTCGTAATTGCCCGAGTACGAATCTTGATGCCACGTTCAGCCAGTTGCTGTAGTTGCTCTACAGCCGACGTGAGTTCTCCGCCGGGGCCGAGCAAAATTTTGTGTTCCTCTTTGGCTTGATCTCCAACGAGTATTTTCCCGGTCCCTGGCCGGGCAAATAACGGACGGCGACGAGGATCGGCTTTCGACCAGATCCAGAATGGTGCCTCCAGCCATCCCCCTCTCTCCGAGAGATTCGGTACTGGGTGAGCCATGTTTCTCAGCCGATGTGCCTGCCGGTACTCCTGGAGCGCGTGGTTGTAAACTTTTACAAATCGAGGCAAACTGACGAGCAGTTGGGCAACAAACTGATGGAAGATCGTCAATTGGCAAACCATACTCTGGGGAACCTCAAGACTTTCTATGCCACCGTTCGCATCGCCAAATTGACCTTCCATCTGGTGCCGTGCCTGAGCCAATGCCCGTCCCAGGTTCGATTCGTGTTGATAACGTGCTAAGACGATTGGCCAAAACGATTCAACCATTGGGTCGGGGATCAAGTCTCCCACCCGATCCAATACTCGCGTAGCGAAGCTTGAGAAAATTCCTTCGTCGCACACCGCGCGCTCTTCATAAGGGAGGGGCAGGGTTGGTCGGTCATAATCAACGGAGGCAATTTGTGGCTGATCATAGCTGCCAGTCGGTACGTGTGTCGAAACCATCCGACACAGATCACCATCGATGGTCAAGTTGACCGCGATCCCGTTGATGAGATGAGACAATTCAGCAATCGCAAAGTTCTTGTACCACACTCCGAGATGAAACAATTGTGGCTGGTGGCCAGCGAATATCAATGTTGGTAGCTCCTGCATCGAAACCGATGCAAGTTTTGAGGGCAGGCGATGGTAGCCAGCCGTGTAGGAAGCAGCGGAAGCCAGCAAATCGCGCCGGGCTCCAGTTGCCAACTCGGCAAGGGATGTGCCTTGAATTTCAAGATCAGCCTGTTGAATTGCAGCGCGATTATCGGCTACCACTTGAGGTAAACTCGACCAGGCAGGTTCAATAAGGGTACCACCGTCCTGGGTTGGAACCTGCATCCGACGGTACTTCTGCGTTTGTTCCATGTAGAAGCCTCGGCGTCTGAAGTTGCTTGTTCTTTTGGAAATCAGATTGCCATCCTGCGACGTTACCTGGCTCGATGCAAATGACAATCGGAGGCCATTCTGCCAGCGGCAACAAATTCCAATTCGTCACCAGCGGTATGTGAAACAGGTTCAATGCACTACGGCAGCCGGCGGAGGTAGCTTGGGGAGATCATAGGTATATGTCCACTCAGGGGCCAATCGCATAACAAACTCTGGGCAAAGGCTGCGACGCATTCTGTGCCACTGCAGCCTCAGCCCGATCCAGCACGGAGTAGTAATAGCGACGTCTGGCCTCACCATTATCGAGTTGACCACCAAAGCTTCTCTTTTCTTCTAAGTAGATGAGCGGGACTGGCACCTCGACAATGTGAAGCCCGTGATGAACGGCTTGCACCCACAGTTCTATTGGCATCCCATAACCAGCTTCGGTCAACTCCAGTCGGGCCAGCGAGCAAGTCCGATACGCTTTGAATCCACAAAATGCGTCTGTGAGTGACAACCCCAACCGCCGATTTAATTCCTGGGTGATTTCGCGGTTTATCTGCATTCGTTCAGCGGGTGCCTGCCCATTGCTCTGGTTGCGTTGGAGGTATCGACTTCCAGAGACTATGTCGACCTGCTGGCAAGCGTCAACAAGCTTGAGGATTCTCTGCGGTTCATGTTGACCATCACAGTCGATCGTCACCACCACGTCATAACAATGCAAAATTGCATAGTCGAAGGCCGTACGTAATGCAGCCCCATAGCCACAATTCTCTGGATGCCGAATCTGTGCAATGTCGCTGCGCTGATCGAGTAGTTGGGCAGTGCCGTCCGAGGATCCATCATCCACGACCAGAACGTCATGGGTATAGGAAACGACTTCATCGAGAACAGTCGCGACGTGACAAACCTCATTGTAGACAGGTAACACAGTGAGGAATTTCATATTCGATCCTATTTCAAGTAGTCATTACAAGGTACGAGCTTCGCCAATGCCTTTCAGGGCGTGATCAGCTGCACAACGCTACGGTGTGGGTTGCGGAGAGGATCAACGGCGGTAGTGTCAACTGCGGAGTTGCGTCAGGTGGACAGTCTCAGCGAGGTCAATTCTGGTAGGCTGGAAAGTCAAACGGGAGGCAGTTTTCCCCGGGCCCTTCCCGAAACACCTCATTGTAAGAGGGCTTCCACAGAGCGGCAACTAGCAGTGACAGCAGCAAGCAATCTTTCCGCGTGTGGGCACCGTCAGTACGGCTGTTTTCGCGATTGCGGCTGTCCGAACGGCCCACTTTACTGCCCATAGGTATGCTGGATTGCGTGACGAATCTCGGTTGGCCAGCACCAAAAGTGACTCACCTTGTACGCGGAATGCAGGCTCAGTATAAGTCTTGACCCGTAGTCTGTTCAGATCGCTTTACAACTCTGCAACTGGTGAAATCAAGCTACCAGCCAGTGACAACCCATTGGAATACCTGCCGCACAGCCGCGCCACAGTTCCGCTCAACAGTAGAAAACCGCTACAAAGATGAAGTTCGACCTGCACTTTCGCTGGACCATGGTGGTCGTTCTACTCCTCACCAAGTCGACGAAAATCCTTGCCGACCAGCCCGATCTTCTGCCGCCATATGGTTCCAAAGTGGAAGCCTCGCCGCCGCATGTCACCGCCACGTATCCAAGCACACCATACCCGCCACTGGTCTTTCCCCCACCAATACCGAGAGCCACTGTCGCTGCACCAGAATTTATCCCGATATCAGAGCCGACTGAAGTCGTCCCCACTCCGTCGGCAAACCCAACTGACAAGGGCATGTTGCTCAAGCAGCCCGAGGAGCATGTACCTGCCTGGTATAGCTATCCGACACGTTGGATCGATACGATACCATGGGACACAGGAATTGAACTCGGTGTCAATGGGTCGACTGGAAGCAACGAAGCAGTGAGCGTTCGTACCGGTGGTTACATCCGGCGCGAATCCGAGTTTGCAAGGATCAATATTAACACCTACTACAACAAGACTTCTGCTGGTGGCGTCGAAACTCAAAGTAATGGCCAACTGACCATTAGTAACGATTGGCTGTTCTACAAGGAGTCACCCTGGACCTTATTTACGACCAGCACGCTGTTCTACGATGAGTTTCAAGCCTTCGACATCCAAACGAATATGGATGGCGGTATCGGGTACCGGTTAATCAACGACGAACACCTCGCATTAACCACGAGAATGGGTGCCGGTGGCTCGCGGGAAGTTGGCGGCCCCAACGACGAATGGGTCGCAGAAGCGATATTTAGCCTTGTTTATGAGCACAAAATCTCGACGCGTCAAAGAATCTACACCACGCTGGATTACTTTCCCGAATTGGAACGCTTTGGCGAGTTTCGACTGGTAACGGACTTGGGATGGGAGATTGAACTCGCACAACCTGCCAATCTGAGTCTCAAAATGTCCCTAACGGATCGCTACGATAGCACGCTGGTCGACACCGACCCACGACTAATGAATTACTCCGTTCTGCTACTGTGGAAAATTTGATGCGGCAAGCCAACTTCGCAAAATTTGCCCCCCAGGCATGGTTGCAAACCGTCGAGTTAATGATGACATGACTCAAAGAAAACGGCAGACGGGCTAAGCGTTTGGGGGCTAATCGCGTAGAATGTACAAAACAATCGTCGGGACCCGCTAAAAAGGAACTCCCCCGATGGTTGACCTCAACCCATTCAAAACGATGTCCGAAAAACCATCGCTCGACGAGTTGCAGGGTTTCCTCGAAAAGGAAATCCCCATGTATCTGCAAATGGGGATTCGGATTAATCAATATGGTCCGGACGGGCTGACAATGCAACTGCCTCTGGAACCCAATCGAAATCACCACCAGACGGCGTTCGCGGGTAGCTTGAACGCACTCTGCACGATGACCGGCTGGGGAACGACCTATTTGCTGCTGAAAGAACTAGGTCGTGACGGCAATATTGTGATTCAGCGGAGCGCAATTCGCTATCACACTCCCGTTGATACAGCAGAGGTTCTTGCCCGCTGCGAACCGATCGCCGCAGAAGCCAAGGCGTTTTTCCTGGAGATGCTTGACGAAAAGGGCCAGGCAAAGCTGGATCTGAAGGTCGGAGTCCCCGGCGCTTGTCGCCCAGCGGTTGCTTTTGAAGGGTCTTACGTTGTCGTTGCCAGCGGCTGAACGTGGCAGCCCTGGCAGCCCCGAAGCATGTTCGGGCGGTCCTGTGGAGATCCTCCCGGGGTGATGGTTCGACGTTCGACCAGTTCGCCTCCTCAATCTCGGTCGCTTCAAGCCGGGACGACCTGCCATTTTGGCGTCCGGCATGCCCCCGTCAGGCTCACATCGTCAAGATCACGACTGTCAATATGGCATTATCGGTTCGTTAAAATATACACAACTACTTATTGCACAATGTCTTAGGACAAATATTATGTTTCGGTTTTAATTGGCATTCAACTTGCGTTAGTAAGGATTTTAGAACGGCGCTAGCGCCCCCTTCTAATGTAAAGTGCGTGCCTGGCCACTTTTGATGCAGGCAGAGAAGACTACAAAAGGAGCATTTAAAATGACCACCACATTGACCAAGAACCGCGTGAGAGACATTTTTCCGGGCAAGTTCGGCGACTTTGATTACCTGTTCGACCAGCTGTTAGGTTCCGACCGCGCAGAATCCCCATTTGGTTGGCAGGTCCCCGCGTCGCTTTGGGAAGCCGATGACAAGATCCACGTCGAACTGGACGTGCCCGGTACGAGCCAGGAAAATGTTGACCTGACCTATGACAAGGGAGTGTTGAAGATCGACGTCGAGCGGAAGGCGCCCGAGGGTGATCACAAGCAGTGGCACAACGAACGAGCATTCGGCAAAGTGACCCGCAACTTGATGTTACCCGAATCGGCTGATCCCGATTCGATTGGTGCCGAGCTCAATGACGGTGTGCTGCACGTGACCATTGCAAAGCGTGCTGACGCACAGCCGAAACGGATTTCGATCAAAACTGCCTAAGGTCGCGTGACGCTTTTGCGGGATGCGATTGGCAGAAGTAGCTCTTTCGTTTGAAAAAAAGCTCTCTCTCTCCGGCGGGATCGCGCAACAGCGCGATTCCGCTTTTTTTGCGCGCCAAACCAGACCACCGCACCCACCATTCAGCAGACGTTTTTCCATCTTTCGATATACTCACGCAGAAGTGAGACTGCCGGCCACCTGGTTGCAAGTAACGTAAAACGGAATTCCAACGTAAAACCGACTTTCCTTTTTAATCCAGTATGAACCATTCTGGGGAAAACATTTTTCCCCGCCGGGACCGATCCAAGCAAGCAATTTGCACGCGACCAACCTGAAACCTACTACGCTATTGTGACGGTACGGTCATTGGCCATTGCTTGACAGCCCCCGCGGCGAGATCGAAAATACGCCGCGTCGTCGCACGAAGGAAGCGTATCGCTGCTACCAAGGAAGACTTTGTCAGGAATTTGCAGCCTCTAGAAACTAAACTTCGCAGGAAAAAAATATATGATTGAATCGGAACATCCCAATCCGGGCCTTGCCTACCTGCTGTGGTGTCTGGTGTTTGTTGGTTTTGCTGGTATCCATCGTTTTTACAGCGGTCGTTGGGTGACTGGACTGATTTGGGTGTTCACAGGCGGTTTGCTGTTGATTGGGCAGTTGGTCGACCTCTTCTTGATTCCGGGCCAGTGCAGGCGTCCCAAGTGGTAACAAAAACATTGAAATCGGTTGCCCAATTGGAGTGAGCCAGCTCCTGGAAACCAGATTCGAGCCGACGGGAGACTTCGCAAAAGTCGCTCCCCGTATTTTCGCAGGCGTCTACGCGGCAGCCACCGACCCACAGGGACCGCTGGCCGATCTGCCGGCTTGATGACAAGCTGTGCGACTTTGTTGGCCGCGTGAGTACCTCCACTGGCCTGATCGGGCTGGTTTTGAGCTGGATGGGCCAACCGTACCACCCAGCCGCTACCAGATCCGAAAGGCCGTCGATGTTCCTGCGGGTCAACTTTTCTTGCCAGTTACAGCATTTATATTTTAGCTAAACATCGTTCTTTACCGATCTTATCTAAATAACGCATTATGAAGCCTTTAGTCTAAGTGCGCGCGGTGCGTGGCACAGGAGGTCCACGATGCATGTTCAACGAAAACCGCCACTTTGGCCCTGCCTTGCGCCACTCTTCGTGTTGCTGGTATTTTGCATCGCGTCGCCACGCTTATGGCAGACCGGCCACAAGGGCCCCGAACGCTCGCTGAGTGTTGTTGCTCCGCACAAAAAGAGTGTGGAAATTCTGCATGTTCGCCGAAATCCGCTGAGTTTTCCGAGACATTCGGTGGTCGGTGGTGTGCAGTGTTTTCTTCCGTTTGAACTGCCAGAGTTGCGACCCGTTGCTGTTTCGAAACCCGTTGCTCTTTTGAAACCCGTTGCTCTTTTGAAACCCGTTGCTCTTTTGAAACCCGTTGCTCTTTTGAAACCCGTTGCTCTTTTGAAACCCGTTGCTCTTTTGAAAACAGGGGTCGACGTCGTGGTCAAGGAATCGAACGTTGCCAGGGAGTCGAAACCAGCCAGTTTGGACGACGTGATTCCGGGCTTCGACACGGCGGGTGCTCTTCGCAACCTGGGGCGTTGGTTTGCCGTTCTCCAACCGGGAGAAGTTGCCAGGCCGGTCTTGAAGTTGACCTCACAGTACCTGCCTCGGTCACCTGAATCGACGGTGCAACCGGTGGCACGGATTCGTTCGTTACCACTGGTGGTACTGATTCGTTCGTCAGACGCGGTGGCAGTTCCGATGTTAACTGCTCGTCCCAGCGTTCGTTTGGCGATGATCCCCACGCGCCGCCAACAGGTCCCACAACTTCGAGTTCGTGTGGGACCACCTGCCGAGGGCTTGCCGGGCAAAGTTGCTGGGAAAGCAGCAATCGGTATTGTGAAGGACCGCCCGTGGTCCTCACCAACGGCTCTAGTAGTTCAGGTGAAACGGCTACAGCGACATCCATTGTCGCGTGATTGGGCGGGTCAGGTGCTCAGTGAACTGGGTGTTTTACAAGATTTGTCAAACCCTGCCTGCGGTGAAATCAGCAGGCGGTTCGATTCCCTTGATCAGCTGAGCTCTCGGGCAAAGATATTGGCCCAAAATACTTGTGAAGAGTCGCTCGCAACGGAGTGTTTACGAGCCCACTATGCATTGGCACGTCGACTTGATTTGTGGTTGTATGTCCACTCGCTTGAAGGAATGGTTGCTGATGAGCCTAACGCGCGGCTACCCGGCACTGAGCAACTGCGAATGGCGTTGGGCCAAATCATTGTAACAACCGCTGATTCGGAGCGAGGTGCCCTCTGGCGTGACTATCTGTTCGTGAATCCACTGGGCACATGGGTTGACGGCCGGACTCGGCTTTCACCCACACAGCGCCACCGATTGGCTCAACGTATTCTAGCACGAATGACGACTGGTTCCTTGACCGGGTCGCAGCGAAAGTTTGTCTCAAGTGCTCCCATGGCTGCGCTGACTGACGAGTTGCGGTACTGGGCAGAAGAACGCGTGGACATCGATCGCCTGGCGACGAACCTGGAAACATATGAGGCCACCTGTAGCCCAAGAATGGCCCAGGAAATTGCTCGCCAGCGACGCAAACTGGCATGGTCACCTCGTCTGGCTCAGCGTGCAGTGGCCAAGTCGATCGATGGTCACTACCGCAATGCGAACGTGCGACTTGCCCTGACCGAGGAGTTTTTGAATCAGATGTTTCCTCAGCCGGAAGAAACGGACCTGGCCAGGATCCACGATTATATCGTCGGCACGCCTGTACGGGGCCGATCGTGGACTGACACAGCGGTTAAGGTGCGCCTTGTACCCGCTGAACATCACGTTCGGTTTTTCGTTGAAGCCAAAGGGAGCGCGGTTTCGAACACGGTTGCTTTCGGGGAGGGAGCGCGTCTCTGGAGTGTGGGAAACACCAACTTCCACGCCCGCAAACTTGTGGCTGTTACTACCGACGGTCTGAAACAGTGGCCTGCCGAAGCTACGGCAGAGAACTACAGTCGACTGGTTCGCATTCGCACCAATTACGACGGCGTTCCTATCGCCGGGTCTTGGGTAAAGTCAGAGGCAATGACTCAATATCGCCAAAAACGTGCCCGTGCCCGACGGGAAGTCGAGTCAAAGGTAGCTAAAAAGGCCAAATTGCGTCTTGACCAAAGTACAAAATCGTATCTGGATGACCTTGAACTGCGGATTCGCGAGCGGATCGACAGCCTTAACGCCAAAGGAGTTCATGTCGAGCCGATCTCCCTGAAAACGTCCGACAAGCGGATCGTCACCCGCTTGCGAATCGCGGGAGATGAGCAACTTGCTGCCCATACACCTCGCAATCGTGCTCCGTCTGACAGCCTGGCGAGTTTACAACTCCACCAGTCGGTACTTGTCAATGCGACACGATCCCTGGATCTTGATGGCCAGAGGCTAACCGCAGTCGAACTTAGCAATCTTTTTGCAGAAAACTTTCCCAAAACGAATGTGAGATCTACCAACGACATTCCCCAAGATACCGTATTTCATTTCGAGTATGAAGATGCGCTTGGTTTTCGCATCGCCGACGGACAGTTGGAATTGACGATCGCTTTGATGGAACTTATTCACAATGATCGGCCAGTCCGCCGCTTCAAGGTGCATGCTTTCTATCAGCCGCAAATCAAAGGTACGGATATCTTTCTGGTGCGTGATGGCGCGTTTGGCATCGAGGGCCGCCTGCGGGCTGTAGACCGGGCCAGGCTGCACGCCGTGTTTAACAAGATCCTACCGGCGGAACGAGAGATTCCGGTTTTAGACTTCGACCGTTGGGGGCTTCTCGATCCGGAGGGTGTGATGGTTACGCAAGCGGTGCTCGAAGATGGCTGGCTGGGCCTTGCACTGGGACCTGCCCACCCCGGCCGTGCAGTCCAGTTGGAGCGGTCACTAAGGTAGCAGCATCGCAAACGGCTTCTGCCACGTTGTTTATCGCTGGCACGTCTCGATGCGGTGCTGACGTAGTCGGAAGATTTCGCATGCATTGACCACGCGACTGGCACCCAATTGCTGGTCTTGTTGTAGAACATGGGCTATCCTGCTAACATGCAAACCTGGATTCTGTTTCCTAAACCGGCTTCAAAAACGAGTGCCATCGAGTCCCGCCAACGGGACGCAAGTTGTCGTTGGCCAGGCAGAAGACCGACGAGGATGTTGGCAACCGTTTGCCTGGCAGCGTCACTTTCTTTGGTGGTTCATGCTCAAGATGGGCTCAAGCCACCGCTCCACAAACCGGCAACGGGTAACCTGGTATCTGGCCATGATTGGCCCGATTTCTTGGGCCCCAACCGGGACAGCAAGTCGTCCGAAGGCGGTTTGAACTTCGCTTGGCCGGTGGTTGGACCTCCTCTCGTGTGGAAGCTGCCGCTGGGCACCGGCTACACGGCTCCTACGATTAGCGACGGTCGGCTATTTCAATTCGATCGCCATGGTGACGAAGACCGACTTGTTTGTTTCGAGGCAACCAGTGGTCGGCGGTTATGGGCGATTGGTCACCCCACCGACTTTGAAGACATGCTTGGCTATGACAATGGACCACGTTGCTCCGCGGTGGTCGATGGCCCGCGCGTGTTTACGTTCAGTGCCGGGGGGGTATTGCAATGTGTTCGTGCCGCCGATGGTGAACGGCTTTGGCTGGTTGACACGACGAAGGAGTTTGGCGTTGTCAAAAACTTTTTTGGAGTTGGCAGTACACCGTTGGTGGTCGGCGATTTGCTGATTGCAAACATTGGTGGTAGCCCCGAAGGAAGTCCTCCCGATGTGTACTCGGCCAATGGCAATGTCCTGGGCAACGGAAGTGGCATCGTTGCCTTTGACAAAAAAAAAGGGACTGTCCGCTGGCAGGCAACGGACGAACTGGCGTCCTATGCCAGTCCGGTTGTGGCAAAAATCGATGATCAAACATGGTGCTTTGTCTTTGCCCGCGGCGGACTGGTTGGGTTCGATCCGCGCAATGGTAAAGTTGATTTTGAGTATCCTTGGCGAGCAAAGATCCTGGAAAGCGTGAATGCATCGACTCCGATTGTCGTGGGCAACGAGGTATTCATATCCGAAACCTATGGGCCGGGGAGTTCGCTGCTGCGGGTGCGTCGTGGAGGGTACGACGTTGTCTGGAAAGATAAACCCCGTACTCGCCAGAAGGCAATGATGTTACATTGGAACACGCCGATTTATCACGACGGCTATCTGTACGGCTGCAGCGGCAGGCATGCCAATACGGCTGAACTACGTTGCATCGAATGGTCGACCGGAAAAATCCAATGGAGCGAGCCTTGCTCAGGCCGTGCTTCACTGCTTTATGTCGACGAGCATCTGATTGGCCTGGTTGAGAACGGAACCTTGTTACTTATGAAGGCCAACCCTGAGAAGTACGAGCTTCTTCGATCGGTCGTGTTGCGCGACGAGACAGGTCGCCGACTCTTGCAGCCACCGGCCTGGACGGCTCCGGTTCTGGCAAATGGACACCTCTACTTGAGAGGGGACGACCAACTCGTGTGCCTCGATCTCACCACTTCAGAAAACTAACAAAACAACTCTCGTTGTCTCGACATCAAGGCGGTTGGGTCACAGATTGCGTGGAATCAGGCCACGATCCAGCGCAATCAAGAACAACATGAGGCCGATGATGAAGGCAAAACCGGCCATATGCATTGCGACCACGAATTTTTCGTTTGCGGGGCGCCGAAAGATCCCCTCGTAGGCCAGAAAGACCATATGCCCACCGTCGAGTATCGGGATGGGCAGGAAGTTGACTACGGCCAGATTGGCACTGAGCATCGTGAGGAATATCAGCAAAGCGGCAGTTCCCTCGGAAGCGGAATAAAAGGCTGCCTTGGCGATTGTCTCTGGACCTCCCAGCGCAGTTACCGGGACCTGAGTACCCAGTTTTTGCAAGAACCGATAGACCAGCGTCAAGGACTCAACCGTGCGGTTCCAGCCGAGCTGGAACTGCTCGGCTACGGTCTTTGCCTCGCGAACGCGTTGTAAAGTGTCGAGTATGAAACCACGGTCGACGAGGTAAACAGGGTGCTCAGAATCGGGTTTCGCTTGCAGGACAACCCGATTCTCTTTTTCACCGCGTCGATAGGTTAGCCCAACTTTCGTTTCGGTTGGTAATCGTTGCAGTGTCCCAATGAGCATGGCGAAATTCGGATGGTCGCCAAGTTGGATTGACAAGTTTTCGGTTGCTCCGCCATCCGCTTGGGGAAAAGAGATTTCGGCCGCCACGAGTTCATCCCCCGCCTGAAGGCCTGCCTGCTCGGCGGGACTATTGGCCGTCACCGCGACCACGACATTGCGGACCTCGTATGCAATTCCCAGCGACGAGAGCGAGACGGGTGTCCCTGGCGTCGAATCGGAATCGAGCCAATCGACTTTGCGTTGCTTGACGGATACTTCGGTGTTGTCCGAGAAGAAGAGTTGGACGGTAGCTCCGTCGTTTTCATTCGTCAGCTTGCGCAACAGGTGTGGCAGGGCGAGCGGATCGAGAGGTTGATCCCCTGCGGCATTGGAAAACCGCCCGTCGGGAGTTGTGATGGCCACGATGGAGTGACCGGTGGGGAGTTTTGCTGCTTGAGCCGGGGAATCTTGCTGGGTTGCGACCACCGGTCCCATTTTCATGACGAGTCCCAAACGGCGCATGGGATTAGGGGCAACCTCAACCGTCACTTTTTCCCCACCCTGAATCGTGTTTTCATTCCCGATTCGTTTTTCCTGGCCATCGCGCCGCACGGTGATTTGGAGGGGTTGATCAACCTGGGCCCCCAATTCGGTTACAAGCTGTTGATAGTTCTCGACGGGGTTACCATGGACCTGGATGATTTCGTCACCACCTTGGAAGCCATCTGCCCTGGCAGCTGCGCTACCGGTACGAACCGGCTGTTCTTTCACGAGCTGTAGCGAATACGGGCTGACGACGCCAATCTTGGCTAACCCTTTACCATCTTGTTGTCGGGGATGGAGTGTGACGGTTGATTCGGTTCCCGACACTCCGTGCCGGATGACCAATGGCAATCCCTGCTCCAGGTCGGCAAGCGTCACTTTTCCCGTGAGTTGGGAGAAACTCGGATCCCGGACATCGCCGATTTCCACGATATCGTCACCGGTGCGCAAATTGGCTTGCCATGCCGGTGAGCCTGGGACGGTTTGGGAAACGATGGAGGGGACGTAAGGAACGCCCAGGCCGAAGGCGATGACCGCAAAGATAAAGGCAAAGATGACGTTCATAATGACGCCGGCCGAAATGATTGCCATCCGCTGCGGAACACTTTTGGCCAGATAGCTGCGTGGGTCGACCTTGTATTTGTCGCCACCAGGGCCGGTGACTTCGACGCCTTCTCTCTGCGGGTCGAGTCGGGATTGCTCTACCTGTTCGACAATCTTACTGGGATCGTCATCTTGCCCCAGCATTTTGACGTATCCACCCAGAGGTATGATGCCAATCCCGTAAACAGTTTCGCCCCATTTCTTACTGATCTTGAAACCACCGACATCAAACCCGATCATGAATTTGTCGCATTGAACGCCGCACATTTTGGCGACAGCAAAGTGTCCCAACTCGTGAACGAAAATCACGAAGCCAAGGCCGATTGCGACCTGAACGATGGCCCAAATAAATTCGACACTCATGTTGACCGCTCAATCTTTCATCGTAGGTGACCCAACTAATGAAACTACAAACAGATCTCGTGTAAAGGGGGGATGAAAATCGATCCGTTCTTAACATAGCCGTACGTGACACGGGTTCCTGCCGTCGTGCTGCCAGTTGGGCAAGGGCAATCCATGCCAATCATGCGTCGTTCCTGTTTTTTTTTACACCTCTGCGGCTTGGCTCAAGTTGATTCACGCCGCGTTACGTTCATCCGCTCGGTCAGTTTCGTGCCAATCGAATTTCCGTTTCATGCACATACCCATCGCGAGATCTCGTTGCGGGCCCAATCATCGCAGGAAATCAACTCCTCAAGTGAGGGGTTCGCTACAAACTGGTGTTCTTCCAGGACACTCCTGCAGGCCGCCACAATCTCAGTGAAGTGGATTTTTCCGTCGAGAAACGCTTCCACCGCCGCTTCATTCGCCGCGTTGAGGACAGCCCCGCTTGTGCCGCCGGATTGGGCACACTGATATCCCAACTCTAATGCCGGAAAACGTTCTGGATCAGGTGGCTCAAAATCGAAATGCATCGGACTGGACCAGTCGATCCGATCGACTATGCACGGCTGCCGATCAGGATGACAGAGCGCGTACTGAATAGGCAACTTCATATCGGGTGAGCTCATCTGGGCCATGACCGAACCATCGATGAATTCCACCAAAGAATGAATAACGGATTGAGGGTGAATTACCACTTTGATTCGCTCGGCTGGCACGTCGAACAACCACCGTGCTTCAATGATTTCAAGAGCCTTGTTCATCATGGTGGCTGAGTCGATCGTGATCTTTGGCCCCATGTTCCAGGTGGGATGTGCCAGCGCATCGCTTACGGTCACTTGGAGCAACTCGTCTTGAGAAGCCCCCCGAAATGGCCCGCCGCTGGCTGTCAGTACGATCCGCTCGACTTCCTGAACCCGACCAGCTCGCAGTGCTTGAAAGATTGCACTATGTTCACTGTCGACCGGCAGGATGCGGGCGTTGCACTCTTTGGCGAGTTGGACAATCAGCTGTCCACCCATGACCAACGTTTCTTTGTTGGCCAGAGCAACCGTTTTCCTGGCTTCCAGTGCATTCCAGGTGCTGCGCAAGCCAGCACTTCCAACAATTCCCGCCAGTACGATATCGACATCGGGACATTGCACGACCTGCCGTAGCCCAACATCACCAACCAACAGCTTGGTCTCTGGTGGCAATTCGGTCCAGTCGTAATTTCGGGCTGCCGCACGGTCGGTGGCAATCACCCAGCGTGGATTCACCCGCCGGGCCTGGGCTACCAACCGATCGAGCTTCGCATGGGCTGAAAGGGCGATCGTTCGCAACTGCCCGTTGCTGCTGTTGATGACTTCCAGGGCACTGGTGCCAATGCTTCCGGTGGAACCGAGAACGGCAACGTTTTTTGTCGCAAAAGTGCTCAACGGTTAGCTACCGAAGGGGAAATCGAGTCTGTAACGGCCAAGACCGTCACCGGCAGGGAGATCATGTTGTCGTCTTCGAGGGGATGTCTGGCGACACGACCAGCAAACGGGTTTGAACCGCGTGTATCGCTTGTACGGGCAACCCAAATCGTGGTGCAGCGCCAGCCCGATTGTGTGGTAATCTTAAGCTGTACTTATAAGTTGCAGCCGCTGGAGCGTATTCTACGGGGCGACGAAACACCAAGCAAGGCAGGCTCCTCAAACCGTCTGCCGAGACCGCCATGCGAATCCCGGTTTCATTGCGTTTTTGCAGGCTCACCCCTACGATACATATCATTAGGCAAACCATAATACCGACCAAGGCAGCCGTTGACGGTTCCGTTTGCCATCCAGGACTCCTCGGCCTGTTCAACTAAAGATCCAACTAACCCACGCTGGTACCACGATGGAAAATACCCCGCCGAATCCCAAGTCGCCAGAAAAAAAACCTGCCCGTCAAGGTACCAACCTCGTCTGGGCCTTTTTGGGTTTGGGAGTACTGCTATTGCTGCTGGTGACGATTTTGAACAATGGCAGCGAGCAGGAAATTGGCTGGAGTGAATTTGAAAAGTTCATCAAAGCGAGTGATCCCGAAAACGAGGATCGGACCGGGTACATCGATATTACGGATACGACCGGTGCTCACCCAAAACAGTTCCGGCTCTCGAATTTGCATGGCATTGTGGTTGGTCCCAACAAGGTCACCGCCATGGTGACTCGGCAGGAGCAAAACGGGCCGAACCCAGACAATGCGGGCCTTGATCGCCAACGTATTGGTGGGCCCTTGGGGCAGAATGAGAAAATCAAAATCAAGGTCCATCGTGACCAGAAACCGGTGGATGACAACCTCAAGGAACTGTTGAGCAAGAACCATCTCACTTTCAAGTACGAAGGCCTGCCCAGCCGCATCTTTCAGTGGATGCCGATGCTCCTGCTAACCGGGTTGATGCTTTTCATGCTGATCATCATGATCCGCAGGATCGGGGGGGCTGGTTCACCCATGGCCTTTGGGCGTAGTCGCGGAAAACTTTATGCCCAGGAGGACATTGATATTACTTTTGAAGATGTAGCTGGCATCGACGAGGCGGTCGATGAACTACGCGAAGTCGTGGAGTTTCTAGAGACGCCCGAAAAATACCAGGTACTCGGTGGCCGCATTCCCAAGGGCGTGCTGCTGGTAGGGCCACCCGGAACGGGAAAAACATTGTTAGCCAAGGCAGTGGCTGGAGAAGCTCGTGTTCCTTTCTTCAGCCTGAGTGGATCCGACTTCGTAGAAATGTTTGTCGGTGTGGGTGCGGCTCGCGTGCGGGACATGTTCCGGCAGGCTGAACAAAAATCCCCCTGCATCATTTTTATCGACGAACTCGATGCACTCGGAAAAACACGCGGTAGTGGCAACATTGGCGGGCACGATGAGCGGGAACAGACGCTCAATGCCCTGTTGGTCGAAATGGATGGCTTTGGCACCAACAGTGGCGTCATTGTGATGGGAGCCACGAATCGGCCAGAAACACTCGACGCGGCACTGCTGCGACCCGGCCGATTTGATCGTCACGTATTGGTCGATCGTCCCGATGTCGTTGGTCGTGAAGAGATCCTCAATGTCCATTTGCAGAAGATTAAGGTCGACGCTGAGGTCGATGTGAAGGCGCTGGCTGGGATCACGAGTGGCTTCGTCGGAGCAGACCTCGCGAACATGGTCAATGAATCCGCTTTGTTGGCAGCCCGCGAAGGGAAGAAAGTCGTCACCATGGAGGACTTCGACGAGGCGGTTGAACGCGTCAGCGTGGGGCTTGAGAAGAAGAGCCGCATCATACATGAGGACGAAAAGCTTCGCATTGCCTATCACGAAGCGGGACATGCCCTGGTCGGCTACTCGCTTCCCAATACCGATCCGGTCCACAAAGTCTCGATCATTCCGCGGGGACTCGCGGCCCTTGGATACACGCTGCATCGTCCTGAACAAGACCGCTTTTTAATGACGCAAAGTGAGTTGGAAAGCCGAATTCAGGTGTTCCTCGCCGGCACCATTGCCGAGGAAATGGTGTTCGACGACGTTTCCAGTGGTGCACAAAACGATCTGGAAAGAGCTACGGAAATTGCCCGTAGCATGGTCATGGATTTCGGGATGAGTCGTCTCGGTCGCGTCAATTATCGTGAGAGTGGTCGCAGCGCCTACCTTGCCGGAGGTGAAATTCCCACCATGCAAACACACAGTGAGGAAACAGCCCACGAGATCGACCAGGAAGTGAAGCGGATTGTCGATGAGGGCCTGCAACGAGCGCGGAGTATTTTGGAAACCCGCAAGGCCGCGTTGGTGGCTACGGCAAAGGAACTGATCAAGCGGGAAGTGATCAACTCCGAAACTCTTTCCAAGTTGATCGAAGAAAATTCCCCGAGTGTTCAGATCGTCCCTGGTACGGATATTGATAAAAAACGCGGATCGAAACCGGTCCAGGAGGACTCAGAACCGTCGCACGAAGACTCGACCACTGAGTCAGCCAAGGGATGATTCACTCAGCCAACGTTGGCTGGCAGCGGTACGCTTCGCTTGGGGGGCCAATCGCTTGGGATATGACGGCGGGCACTTGGCGGGACCCTTGCTGCCCGATAGGGGAATCGACCGCGATTCTGGCCGGCGAAGCATTTGTTTGGCCGTTGCAATCTCGCTACAATCAGGCGACACCCGTAACGCGATGACGCTCTTCATCCGCCCACCGTTTCAACTAACTCAGTTACTGACAAGGTCCTCTGATGCCTGACTCGCGCATTTCACGCCGAAAGTTCGTTGAAACCGCAGCTGCTGGTAGTGCTGCGGTCATTGCCGCGCCGTCGGTTTTGACGGCAAAAAAAACCTCCAGCTCCCTCACGGTTGGGAGTGGCGAACATGAATACGAAGTCATTCACGATTGGCCCCAGTTGCCTGAAAAATACTCCTGGCAAACGACACACAACGTTGCCGTCGACAAATTGGGCAACCTCTACGTGATTCATGAGGGACATGCCGACAAGCCCGATCACCCGACAATTTTTGTCTTCGACAACGAGGGAAGATTTGTCCGCGCTTTTGGCAATCAATTTCAAGGAGGCGGACATGGCCTGGAAGTACGCCACGAGGAGGGCGAAGAATTCCTCTATATATGCTGTTACCAGCAACTGAAAACCTTCGCCAAGCTCACTTTGACCGGTGAAGTCGTATGGCAGAAGTGGGCACCCATGGAAAGCGGTGTTTATGCAGCCAACGAAGATTCCAAACCCGAAAAAATCTGGGGACGGGACCGCTTTATGCCGACCAATTTCGCCTTCCTCGATGATGGGGGATTTTTCCTGTCAGACGGCTACGGATCTTTTCATATTCACCGCTATGACAAAGATGCGAATTATGTGTCGTCGTTTGGGGGTCCAACCGATACCAAGGAAGACGGTCTGTTCGACACGCCGCACGGCATCTGGATTGACCGTCGCCCCAACCGCATACCGAGCGTCGTGATTGCCGATCGCGCCAACGCACGGTTGCAATGGTTCACACTCGAAGGCAAACATTTGCGGACTATGGATGGGTATCTCTTTCCCGCTAATATTGACACGCTCGGTGAGCTCATGCTGGTGCCTGACTTGCACGCCCGTCTTACCCTGCTCGATGGTCAGGACCAGGTAGTTGCCCAGCTTGGCGATGACGTCGCCTGGCGGGGCGACGTACTGGATGGATTCAAAATGCGCAAAGAGCCCAGCCGCTGGCAGGCAGGAAAATTTCTCCATCCCCACGATGCGTGTTTTGATCCCAAAGGCAATATCTTTGTTGCCGAATGGGTGGCGACAGGAAGAATTACCAAACTACGTCCGTTGGCATAATCTTTTTGCCGCGGCAAGTTGAATGGGCGTTGTGACCGCAACGACCTTGGGCCAGACATTCTTCGGTCAGCCGTAAAGATCATCGAATCGATCAAGCGGAATCGCCTTGATGACTTCGGTGGCCGGCTCGGGAAGCGAATAGTTCGCTACGGTTTTTGCGACAATGCGTTGCGCAAGGCTTGGCCAGGCAAAGAGTTGCAAGCTGACCCACCACAACGGCACAACGCTGAGCAGGTCATCGCCTGGTCGGGTAAGTTCGTCCTGGCTGTCGCGGTAAATACCGCGCTTCGCAAGCCGATCCAACCACTCTTTCGCCAGTCGCCGGCGACTGGCACCCTCATGTGCAAGTGTCATGAGAATCATGAAAAAGCTTTGCGTCTGCAGGCCGATTTGACCCAACTCGGTCGGTGCGACTTGCTCGTTGGCCGAAACACGTACCAAGAGCTCACAGATATTGACGCCGCTGAGCCAGGCATTGACCGTTTCGCCAACGCGAGGATTGCACTCAATATACTCCGGTTGGCCCGTGTCATAATCATAGAAATAGTCGACAAACATCGAGCCATGCCAATGGATGTGAGACCCCAGCTCCTCGATTTGCTCACGGACGATCGGGTGATCGATACTGACACGGGCGGCCGACATGCCACCTACACCCAACTGCCGTGCGTCAAACGAGTGACAACCAACCAGCTGGCCACGTTGAAATACAGCCTGAATCGTGGCCTGAATTCCACGGGCCGGCTGTTGCACTAAGGCTTCACGAGTGCCGTTAAAGAAGCCGCTTTCCTGCAAGGCGTTGGCCTGCTGTTGTAACTGTTCCTCACAGAGAATGTGGAATACACCCGCGCCGGCTGTGCTATGTGCCAACTTCAGAAAAAAGGGATACCGCCATTCACCCTGGAGTTCATCGCGTGAGCGGACAAATTTCGTTTCCGGATAAGGAAGGTCAAGTTCGGCCAAAACACGCGTGAAATAGGCCTTGTTCTGCATCTGGTCCATGGCCTCGAAGGTTGGCACCGCCAATCCCACCGAACGCCCCACGACATCACGAAAGCGACTCAGCAAGTAAACCTGCTCATGCGTCGGAAAAAGGATGTCGTACTTTTGTCTCCGGAGTTGTGTGGCGAGAAAGCGGAGGAACTCCTCCGGTTGCCTGGCGAAGTGCGGTGACCGGATCCAGCGCCTGACATAGGTGGAGAATCGACACTGGCAGAGCGGATCGGGGTCGAGAATGTCGATGGTGTGCTGGCGGCCAAGCGCATAAAGCGACTGTCGCGCCGAAAGGCTGGCCCCTTCGGTGAACAAGATTTTGAGACGACGCCCGGCTGACGCAAGACCCATTTTTGCCTATTTAACCCAACTTGCGGTATTTGATATTTCAGAGATTCGGATAAACTAGGATTATCTGGCCAGGTTCACCCACCAAGCGGTCCTCAGGAGCAGGCCACACCGGACATTGTAGGCCCATTGTATGACCGACGTAAGTCGGGGCAGTGAAGTACCTTACCATGAACACAGCGTCTGCAGATCTTTCCCGGCGCGAAATGTACGCTGAAATCCACAAGCTCTGCGCGCCCAATAATTTCACCAACTGGCGAATCCTCCTCCAGGAATATGTCACCTACGCTGTTTTCGTCGCGATTTGTATGGCGACTTATCATTGGATCGTGGCCCATGGTTGGTCACGGTGGTGGATCTTGCCGGTCTACATGCTGACCGTACTGGCAATTGGGCTGTGGACTCAAAATCGTCTCAGTTGCCTGGTTCACGAATCAAGCCACTTTTTGCTTTTCAAGAACCGTCTACTCAACGACATTGCCGCCAATTTATTGGTTTGCTTCCCGTTTTTTGCCAAGATCAACAATTATCGTGCGGGGCATTGGGGACATCATCGCCACGTGAATGACCCTGAGAACGATCCTGACCTGAAACGGCTTGGCGCGCACCAGACTCGCGAATTTCCCGTGAGCAAGTTGCGTTTCTTAGGGGAATACCTGTTTCTACAAATGCTGCCGCACAAGGCTTACAGCTACTTGAAGGGGCGGGCAGAATACGTTGCTTTCATAAGGGAGCCGACGGCAAAACCCGAAAAGAATCAACCACTCAAACAACCCTGGATGTTCCTGCTCCGGGCGGGCTACTACGTAACCCTAGCCGTCGTTTTAACCTGGTTTGGATGGTGGCACTACTATTTTCTGTTCTGGATCGCACCGATCGTCACCGTTTACCCGGCTGCGCTTTTCATTCGCGAGATTGCCCATCACGGCAACTACCCCGACAATGGCGATTACACGAACAGCCGTGTCTACGAAGGCTATCGGTTTGAGCGAGAGATCTTTTTCCCCTACGGCGAATGGAATCATGTACTGCACCACATGTTTCCAACCATACCGTGGCACCGCCTCCGGCGGGCCCATCAAACCATGATGCGATTTGGTCCTTATCGTGACAACGTCGTGATTTGCGATGGATTCTTTCTCAAGGGCCCACTTTCGCCAGAATATCCGATCGTCCTTGATGTCTTGGCACACCCGTCACGCACTTATCTTCAGCAAGGTAACTTGGCGGACAACAAACTTGAGGAAATCCGCAGTGATGATCCGCACGATTCCGGAGATCGCAAGCTCGATACAGCTGGTTTCTTGCCGGGTGAATCATAACGGGCCGCCAGCCCAGAACTCTCAACATCCAACTTGTTTATGAAAGTTAGCGTACTTGGCGCGGGTGCCATTGGTTCCATGTTTGGAGGATTGCTCCAACAGCAAGCCAGGGACCTTGAGGTACTCCTGGTGACGCGCGGTGAGCATGGTAAAACGCTCAGCCAGCGCGGGGTGATTGAATTGGCTGGACCGTGGGGCAAGCAGTCCGTCCCGATCAAAAATACCCAGGATGTAGCCGCGATTGCCGGTTCCGACTACGTGTTGATGACCGTCAAGTCGCAGGGAACCGAGGATGCCATTCGTGCCGCTCAACCTTACCTCGGCAATGCAACGGTCGTTTCGATTCAGAACGGAATCAACGACCATCTCCTCCTGAAGTACGTTGCCCCCGATCACCTTGTGATGGGTATGACGGCCACGAACGTCGCCCTGCTCACACCGGGCGAGGTCAGCCTCCAATTGGATGGATTCACGATATTTGGGCCTGCAGCAGGTTGCTCGATGGGGCAACATGTCACCCAGGCGACGAATTTGCTGAAACGCATTCGCGTCGTCGGTTTGAAGTTCCTGGCACATCCCAACGCGGTTGGCATGCGCTACAACAAGCTCACGATCAATGCCCTCGGTTATGCGTCCTGCCTGTCGGCTTCGAACTTCATCACCGAATGTCTTTGCCACACCACCTGGAGACGGGTAGTAGGCCGTCCTATTGTCGAAGAATGTCTGCGGGTCTACGAGGCTGCTCAAATCGAGCTCGAGCCGGTCCCGGGGCGATCCAACCTTGCCAGGCTGCAGCGGTTGATGCGGATGCTCGAACGCCCGGTGTTGCGCGGTGTCATTTCCTTTTGGGCTCGTCAGATCTACAAACGTCGACCGATTGTGTTTTCGCTTTACCAGGATCTCTTGCATGGCAAAATGACCGAGGTCGAACACATTAATGCAGAGGTTGTGCGTCTAGCCAGGACGGCCGGCACTGCGGCCCCTATTAACCAGGAAATTGCACGCATGGTGCACGAGCTTGAATCGCGACCGGACAACACCTTCTTCGATCGCCAGGAGGTCATCGACCGGCTGCAAGCAGAGCAGACAGCAGTTTGATCTTCGAGGTCTGCTGGCAAGATTCAAAACGGTGCTTTGACCTGTCCATCAGCAATGGTTCGTACAATCACAACCACAGGTGCAGTCGCCCATCGAGCATGTCTGGCAGTTTCTGGGTGACCATGTTGTGGACCGTTTTGGAATGGTATCTCGTGCTGAGATGACTAGCGATGACCAACTCGTTTTGAAAACGATCCCGCCGCTCAACAATGTCATCCAGATGCAGGTGCCCAGTTTTGTGGATTTTCTCGCGTCGATGATTTGGTGCAACAAACGTCATCTCGCAAATCAATATTTTGGCTTGGTACATGGCGGGACAATTGTCGAGGCCTGGTGGCGCGCTGTCACCCAGGTAAGCGACGATCGGCGTACGCACCTCATCCGTAACATCCTTGCCAGCCAGACGGAGATCGCGAATCTGATCGCCACTCAAATCGCGATACTGGGCCATAAGCTTCCGGCGGCGTTCCCACACAACGTACCCCAAAGAAGGTACGGTATGTGCTGTCTCGCTGACCGACACGATCAAGTCGCGAGAAAGTTCGATTTCTTCACCTGGAGATGTGCCAACCAGTTCGCACGGAAGACGCCCCCGGTCAAGACGTGTAAATTGTTGCAAGATTTCCCGGAGAGCAGGGATGGTACTAACTGGCAAGTAAATCGTAGGCGGAGTCATCTTCATCATTCGTCTGCGGGCTACATACACGGGCAGGGCCGCAATGTGATCAAGATGACCATGGGTCACAAACCAGGTATCGGTACCCATGAACGACCATGGCTGTCCACCCAAATCAAAGCCGAGCTTGAGTTCGGGAATCCGCCAATACGTCTGTACCGCGGCCCGACTGTAGCCTTCAATCGTTAGCTTGCCGTGCTCAAGCGTTTTGACGGGGAGATTATTGATCATCGAGAGGAGTGCCTGGGTGCAGCCCAGCCCCAGATGTGCGGCAGGGCGAATGGTATATCCCTAGTTTAGCGCCCGCCGCGGCATGTCGGAAAGGGGCGACGTTGCCTTTTGGCTTTTGGCGAATGTGACGCCCACTAGGTACGCTGGTTCGCGCCGATCAGTGTCAAAGGCCGGTGAGTAGGACACGCCGGTCAGGAGGGCAGATAGCGATCAGCGATAACAGTTGGATCTACGCTGCCCGGTTTGAAGTATATTCCTCAACGTCGCTCAGGTTGTCGAGTTCTCTGGGTAACGGCCGTTCGCCTGGCTCAATCCAGATCTCGCCAAACAGCGATTCCTGAGTCGCACTCACCCACCGATGTCGGATCAGTTCAAGTACAGCCAGAAACATGCCAACCGTTGTTGAGCGGTGTACCGAACTTGAGAATAGTTGGGAAAAAGCCAGCTTCTGATGGTGTGTCAGCTGGTCATGAATGCGGTGCATAAATACGCGGATCGGCGTTTCGTCATATCGAATACTGTCGGGTCCCGAGCTTTCTGCCCTTCCTCGCATGATCCTGCCAAAGGCACTGACCAGGTCCCATAGTTCCACTTGCTGGATCGGTTGGTCTGCCACATTACGTACTCGAGGTGGCAACTCGTCGACAACCCGCGAAAAACGGTTTTGCCATTGCCGACTCCGTTCCGCCAGTAAGCTCGCGGCGTCCCGATATTGCTTGTATTCAAGCAAATGCTGCACCAGGTCCTGGCGAGGGTCCTCCACCTCGTCGGCGGACTCCTCGGTTTGAGGCAGCACCATCCGCGACTTAATCTCAATCAACCTGCTTGCCATTTCCAGGAACTCACCCGCGGCATTCACATCGATCTGCTCCAGAATCGCCAAGTGTTCGAGGTATTGCTCGGTTACCAGCGCGATCGGTATGTCGGTCACATCCAATTCGTGTTTGCGAACCAGATAAATCAACAAGTCGAGCGGTCCACTGAATATCGATAACTCAACGCAAAAGCGCATGAAATAGCCCGTTGGTAGATTGCTGGACATCGGTAGTGGCGAACTATAGCAATGCCATGATGCTACGGGAATGCGAGGCTACCGCTTGCGCAGAAAACAAGCCAGGCCCTGTGAGACCTGGCTTGATCGGTTTCACGACTTGCTAGCAGTCGAAGTCAGGCCCCGGCAGCGGCTTTTTCGGGGGCAGCTCCTGAGTTGCCCTCCACTTCCAGGATGTCTACTTCCACAGCACCATTCGAGCAGCAGCAACGATGGCGACGGAAAAGACCACGCCTGCAACAACGATCGGAAGTTTCCTCGCAACATTCTCTGCATTCTCTGCATTCTCCGCAGTCTCCGCAGTCTTCACATCCGCATCTGTTGCCCCGAAACAAGCCAATGCCACAACAGTTGCAGTCTCTGAAACAACATTCCCGCCCAAAGAAGGCGTTCGCCTCACTCTCGAAAGCAACCATGCAAATGGCAACGGCAGCCATTCCTAAAACTAAACTACGCATTTTACCAACGGCCATCAATCAATTCCTCCAAAGTTAGGTTTGAGTGAATTCCAAACGGCAGGTTGTAACTGCCCCACTTCATAAAAACCCAGGTCCGCCATCTCCTTTCAATTAGATGTCCCGATATATTCGAACCGGCAATGCCAACGTTCTGATGGAAGGCAAACCGGGTTGTAGTTTGGTGAACTTTCCACAAAGTCCTTTTGAAACAACTTTTACGTTGGGTTGTCTGAAGCCTTTAGGAAAAGTTAGTACGCCCACAATAAACTGTCAATATGGGAAGAGCAGTATTTTTGGGTTGAATGGGTTGAATTTACCATATCGGTTGAAAGGGTAGAAAGTATCAGCACAAGAGGGCTGAACATAACGCACTCGGACCGGAGGACCGGTTCTGGGTGGTCAATCAACCGGGGGGCTTGCCAAAGCACTCGACCCGACCAAGCGAGAGGAAAGCTTGGCCTGGGGTTTTCCGGTTCATTTATGAACGGATGAGGGTCATGAGTCCCGTGAGGGTAACTCTCATCCAATGGCTCAAATCACGGACAAGACTGGGCAGCGCGAAAACGACGAGACGGACGACGCAAGGAACGTACGGCACAAATTTTTTTTGTCATTGACAACTTAACGTACGGATTTGTGCCATTAAGCTGGGTAGGGAGGTCCGCCAATCGCCTGACTGGGGATCGCAACCCCTATGCCGTGACCTTATCGAACGGCCGGGATGGACGGGTTCTGGGCGTTACGGACCGGACTGGTAGCAGGCTCAGTCAGTGCGGAAGGTGAATTGAATTGCTGCAAGACCATTTGACCTTGGGCAGGTCCACTGTGAGCGGGCTTTTCAAAATCGAGAATGAATGGCCGCTGATTCGGTGTGATCTTGAAGGCAATTCCAGAAATGCGCCACTGACCGTGAACCAGTTTGACGATGCAACACATTTCTTCGCGTGTTGTCTGCTGGGCACTGGAATCCGTCAGATAGCATTGCACAAATGCCTGGGTGTCTGAGAGTTTTCGCACCGCGCCGATTTGAAACGAAGCTGTTTCTAAGCCGGGAGGGGCAAAGGCCTTACCACTTTGCTGGAGCTGTTGGATCGCCTGAGGCGTCAACAATCCAGTCGCCTGTTGTGTATCGCCGTCGATCACAGCTTGCAAGAAGCTGCGGGCAGTTGATTTCGGAGGCGAGAGCGTCGCATCCTGTTGAGCCAGAGTTGCTTCTGTCGTCGTCGGGGGAGCCGACTCGGTGCAGCCAACGGCAGGTAGGATGATTCCAACAACCATGGCAGAAACGATCAGATTGCGTTCCATCACAAAACTCCGGCGGGGGGCAAGCGTGACCGTAGCGCATCGACACAATACCCAGGTCACACAGTTTCCGCGGAGGAGTGTGGCAAATTGATCAGCGAAGGTCAAGCCAAACAACCTCGTGCTAGCGACCAGGCCCACCGGCGACCATGGAGCGTAGCGGAACCGCCGACCGGTGCAGCGGCTTGTTGGTAAGTCATCACAGACCGGGGTTGCTGTCTCTTTGCCTTCACCTCCCTGAACCAGACCGAGGATGGTTTCTGGAAGAGAAGGACAATCGCGATGACCTGGATCACGGATTGCACGACGACAAGCAATCGGGCGGCCTCATTTGTAGCCAAAAGGTGCAACGTTGGTTTAATGGAGTCCAGATTTCCGAGGATGCCGACCACCAATAAGAGGATGCGTGCCCAATTACGGCCTTTTCCGATCGTGTGGATGAGAAACCACTGGATCAAAAGGGTAAAGAACGGGGCCAATACGGGCTCGACCGGAGGGCACCACGTATGAACAACACGACTCCAATTCCCAACGCGATATAGAGGAGCGTCACAGCGGCTCCAACATCACCCGGTCTGCCGCTTTGATTCTGGTCCGTTTGGTTCTACTTTGGTTGGCCCAGCTGGGTGATCATCCGGCGCGGAGGCCACGATCAATCGCATCCTGGTCGCGACGGTAGACCGAAAGTGTGGCTTCGAACAATTCCTGGGGTACCTCCCAGACAGGTTGATCATCGGTATGCGCGTTGCAATGGGCGACCAGAAGTCGATACATGAACTTGAACAAGTGGCGGGGAGTTCGCAAGGCGGCGAACGCATCGATGATTCGCTGATCGTCGATCGATTTATCGATTAATGACCGGACCGCTGGTTGTTGCCCACCAGCGGCACAACATTTTACCCGGGTATTAGCCAGATCGTACAGTGCCTGTCCCGTCCAGTCGAGCGAAGGAATCATATTCTGCTTGTCGAGACGAGCTCTCTGGTAGAAGTCGCGACTTTCTTTTTCGAGGAACTCGTTGAGTTCGCTGGGCAAGAGCAGCTTGAGGCCAATCCCTGGCTGCTTGAGGAATTTGTTGTCCAGCATTGGCCAAATGAGAGCCTTCATTCGCTGCACCGAACCAGTGATCAAATGCGGTTCATCAACACAATCGACCAACACGACGACGCCACTATAGCCGAGCGATTGCAGTACTCCGTGAAACTTCGCCAAAAGCTCATAGCGATCATCCGTTCGTTGCCTGGCCGGGAGTGGCTGACCATTGATATCGTTCGCATAGAAACGCATCAATGCACGTCGCATGGCACCCCGGTCGTGATTAAGGACGCGGATATTGCGTGAAATCCGACGCGCCTCAAAATACCACTTCCAGACTCGTGCCAGCCAGGGAGCCCAACCAAGGGCAACGATCAAGTAGGGCCATACCTGCGTCAGTCGCAACCAATCCTTTGAGTTCGCGATCGAGTACGCAACGGCGGCCACCACGGCGATGGTCATCACGTAACCGAGCAGTCGGTCCCAACGACTAAACCATGTGCGAAAATGCAGTTTGCGCTTCAGGCGATTCCAACGAATTGATGAAGCCTCGTTTGTAGAGTTGTCATAACAGGCGGCAAGTAAAAGCACGTCACGTTTTTGCTGTCGGTCGAGGCTATGGCCACGTTTGGCTGGAAGGCGGTTTGCCTGAGAACCACTTGGCTTCGGAATATCCAGCAACCGATCGACCAGGCCGGTTACACCAAGCGAGAGAATCGCATCCATGTGATCCCACAGTTTCCATTCGGCAAGTATCCTGGCCGGGTCACGTTGTTTACGAGCACTGAAACGATCGGCGAATCGATCGAGGAAGGGATTAAAGTCGTCGTACCCGATGATGTAAATCCGGCCATCCTTGTGCTGTGAGTTGTGATCGGCGATACGACCGGAAATCTGCATTCGCATCGCCGTTTTACCCGCTCCTTTTTCTCCAAAGACGATCGAAGTAGCCGGGTCAGTCGGATTCCCATAGACCTTATCCCAAACCGGGTGATGGGTGCCGTCACGACAGCGCTCCTTAAATACGGGATCGGTTTGCGCGTCTTCCTCCGCGAACGGATTCATGACAATGCCGTGGTGTTCGAGTAGTTGTTGTATTCTCATGCGGATGGGGTTGCTGGTGCGAGATGCAATCGATAGAAGTGTCAAGGCAAAGTCCGCAAACAGTACGGACTGACAATTATAGGTAGTGGGACCCCGGGGCGCAAATCAAAATGAGTGTTCAGTCGTAAATATTGCCACCCTTCTCGATTCGGAACTTCCTTGAGAACAGCCGGATATCAGCCGCCCAGCTGTTGTGGGTTCCAGCAAGCGTATTAAATTCGAAGCCGATTCCTCGTCGAAACCAAGTGTGGTTGTACGTATCAGCCAACCAAGCGAGAGCCAGGTAATTCGCAGCGGAACCATCCCGTCTGACAAGAAAAACCAGACGACAAATAAACGTTCTTCCGTGAAGTCGGCGTCCTTGACACTTGGCTCCTGGCTTACTGAATCGCAAACTGGCCATCTTCAAGGCTAAGTTTTTTCATCTTTTTGTAAAGCGTTGTCCGATTGATACCAAGTTGGTCGGCAGTCACGTTTCGGTTCCAACTGTTGGACTCAAGCACGTCGAGAATAATTTGTCGCTCGGGGCCTTCTAATGCCTCTTTGAGTGTTTGTTGGCCGACCGGTGCCACCATGGTCAAGGGGGCATTGCTGGAACTCGTACCGCGCACTTCCACAGGTAGATCGGCAGGCGTAATCACCTCGCCTTTTCCTAATAACACCGCTCGTTCAACCACATTCTGCAATTCTCTCACATTGCCTGGCCAGGAGTACCGCTGCAGGGCAAAAATCGCTTCGTCGGAGAACAGCTTGACATCACGATGGGATTCGTCGCGAACTTGTTCGAGAAAACTCTGTGCCAAAACGGGAATATCACTTGTCCGTTGGCGGAGTGATGGCAATTCGATGTTGATGACATTAATCCGGTAATAGAGATCCTGACGGAAGTCACCCCGCGAAACTGCCTCGACCAGGTCTTCATTAGTGGCAAGAATCACGCGAACGTCGACTTTGTAAGTTTTCATACCGCCAACTGCCTCAAATGCGAGGTCCTGAAGCACCCTGAGCAACTTGACTTGCATCGCAGCGCTAGCCGTAGAAATTTCATCAAGAAACACGGTACCGCCGTCGGCTTGCAAGAATTTCCCGACTTTATCGGTGGCGGCCCCGGTAAAAGCGCCAGCAACATGGCCAAATAACTCGCTTTCAAGCAGGCTTTCGGGAAGTGCCCCACAGGAGACCTCGACAAAGGGTCCGTCAACCCGCCCGCTGTGGCGATGGATGGCCCGCGCAATCATGCTTTTTCCCGTCCCACTTTCGCCGGTGACCAACACGGTGGCGCGTGTGTCGGCAATGCTATGGATCATATCGAACACCTGCATCATCCGTACATCCTGGCCGACAATGTTGTCCATCCCATAGGCCCGATCGAGTTGGGCTTTCAGGTTCGAGTTTTCCGTGAGCACTTTGCGCTGGGAAAGAGCCCGCTCAATGGCCATCATCAATTCGTCATCGATCAGCGGCTTGGTGAGATAGTCGAATGCGCCTGCACGAATTGCTTCGATGGCAGAATCAGGTGTTCCATAGCCGGTCATCATTAACACCTGAGACGATGGCCAATTCCGGCGACATTTTTCCAGCAGGTCGAAACCATCTTCATCGCCAAGTCGAACATCGACCAACAGCAGGTCGAACGGTTTTTCAGAGAGTAACTGAAGTGCGTCCGTGCAACCCAAAGCTACGTCTAGGTCCAGGCCCTGACTGCGCAGCCAATCGGACATTGATTCAAGCACCTGGAGGTCATCGTCAACTAGCAAGAGCGAAGGTTTATTCATGGAGAGTTTCTTTTCGCAGTTCCTGGCAGCCAACTCCGCCATGTGTGGTTGTTGGGCTTGCCTCGCGCCAAGCGTGGCGCACGGGTATTGGTACGATTAACAGTGGTATGAATCGTAGCGGTCGAAGCGAGGCGGACCGTTACTCGACAGCGGTGTTTGTTGACAACAGTTCTGGCCGGGCCTGTTGTCGATACTGGCGTGTAGTGCCAAACGACATCAACAGGAGGGTTCGGCTTTCACCCGTCGGAAATTATCTACGTCACAGGTTGCCGCTGGTCAACGAAGATGTTGCGGGCGGGTGCCGGTATAACCGTTAGAACAGATATCTCCCCAATCACCGGCCGGCTGTTTTCGCAAGGTCTCAGCGGTCAGACCAGCAAACCTGAGAATTACCCGGCCCGGGGATGCGCCTTTTCGTAAGCCATCCGCAGATTGCTCGTGCTGACATGTGTGTAGATTTGGGTTGTCACCAGGCTCTTGTGCCCCAGTAACTCCTGGACGCTACGGATGTCGGCCCCTCGATCGAGTAGATGGGTGGCAAAGCTGTGCCGCAACGTGTGCGGAGAAGTTCGTTGATCGAGTTCCGTTTGGCGGATGTATTTCTCAAGCATGCGGGCAATACTGCGGGTGGTAATGCGGGTACCGAATTTGTTGACAAATACAGGGGCGAGGCGGTGCTGGGGTTCCCTGGGGGAAAGTTCACGAACGCTAAGCCAGCTTTTAAGAGCTGTCGTGGCGTAGGAGCCCAACGGTGCCAGCCTTTCGCGACGTCCTTTTCCACGGACACGAACAATGCCGGCAGAAAAGTCAAGATCCCCGTCGTTTAACCCGGTGAGTTCGCTGACGCGCAAACCTGCTGAGTAGAGCGTTTCCAGAACAGCCCGGTCGCGAATTCCCAGGGGGTCTCGAGCGGGGGGCGCGTTAAGAAGCTTTGCAACTTCCGAGGTCGACAGGAAATGGGGCAACTTGTGCGACTTGCGCGGATTTCGCAGGGCCTTCGCCGGATTGATTTCCACCCAGCTTTCCCGCTGGCCGAATCGAAAAAAGCTCCGCACGGAGGCGAGGCGGCGGGCAATGGAACTCTTGGCGTAGCCTGCCTCGTGGAGCGCAGAAACAAACCCCCGCAGCTCGGCTGTCGAAATGTTCCCTGGTGCGGGGGTAGCCCCCTGCTCGTCGGCAAGGTATTCAGCGAGCGATTGGAGGTCTTCGCGGTAACTTTTGAGCGTGTGATCCGAAGCCCCACGTTCCACGCGCATGTATTGCAGAAACTGTCCGATCTGCTTGTTCATCAGCGACTTGAAGGATCGTCCACTAGGCCAAAGTAATAAAGACACGCTCCCGGCTTCGTGCTCTACACCCAGTCTTCGCTGTCACTGATTTGAGGTATGCCTAGACGGCGGGACGATTGACTGCGCGATTCCTGGCGAATCTTCTGACTCAAGACGGCTGCGTCGTACCAGGTGAAGCTCAGTTCCGAATTCGAGGCATGTCGACCGAGGGCGCGAAGCGCCTCGGCTCGCTGGGCGTCGTCGTAAAGAAGGATGTAACGTTCTTTCCCTTTGACCAAAGCCAGCACATTGATATCGTCGTTCACGTTTTGGGCCTCCATGCGGCAGAGCGGGGGGGGACTGCAACTGAAGCCGACGAGTGCTGCGATAGCATGGCGGGGGTTGTGCGTCGCTCCTATCGTCGCTTATCGGCGCGCCGGCCACTCAAACACCACCCGCGTTTCTCCTGCGCCGTCACGAGTCGAATACATTTTAGCAACGTGCAAATGACAGCAGCAGCGAATGAAACCGTAGCTCCGTTGCAAAGAATAGGTCTGCCATCCGCCGAACCGTTCGTCACCGCGACAGCGGGTGTAATCGGCCAAAGACTCGGTAAAACTCGGATCATCGCTACGGTAAATCTGCGCAAGTGTCAGGACCGGACCGAAATTTTGATGCAGGGGGGGGCCGTACCGGCGAGGGCGCAGGTGGCAGGAACCCTCGTGCATCGGGCTAACCGGGTGGTAAATTGCCGGCTCTCCCAATTGTGCAGGGCATGTCGTTCGCAACGAATTTTCCCGACATGAAGGGCCCTCGGTCCCGCATGGCCTTCTGTCGTCGGCGACGGCCAGATGTTGTGCCTCTGAATCGGAGCCAGCGCGAATTGGTGCCGGAAGCGGCGCGACATCGTGTTGAAGCGGAGTCTCTTCGACCGTTCCAGGTGTTTGTGGTTGCTTGCGTTCGGTTGACTTGGAGGGGTTCAACACAGGCCCTGGCGTGATTCTCGACCGGGGAGGGACCAATTCCTCGGGAATATTGCCAGCTGGAGTTTACGTGGCCATCGGAGTCCGGGCTAAAGCCGTTTCTGCCTCGTAAACCAGCGGTGGAGGAATGAACTCTGCTGCTGGCGTTCCCCATGGCCAGCCGCAACCTGCCAGTATTTCATAAAAACCCGCGTTGGCTGTGTACCACTCCACACGAAGTCCACAGCGGGGCGGTTTGTACGGCGAATCGTCGGTAACCGACCCGACCACCACGGCATCAACTCCCAAAATACCGGCTGGCCCGCGGGCTTCACCAGCACGCGATCGCTCGACAGCACGGCTGATGACGGCTCGCTCAACGACTCCCAGCGGTACGACTTCAAAGTCGGGGATTGCCCGGAGTTCGGCGAAACAACCCAGCGAAAAGCGACGACCGTCCAACGTTGGTTCGTCGTTTTGGTTAAAAAGTGGTGCAACGGCAACGCGACTCAATTGTGGAAAAAGATTGTGAACCTGGGGTTGGGGACTGACTTCAGGCAGGATGAGGTGGCATCCGGGAGCGCAGAACAATAGCGCCGAAGCAAGGGCTACAATGAACCAGCCCGAATCTCGCGGTTGGCGCGACACGAAACGAGACACGCCTTTTAGAGGAGGTTGAAGCACAGTCGCAAAACGAAATCGCGGGCAGTCCCCCTGCTAGCAATGCGATCACCCAGTTGAGCTGGGTTGCGGCTTCGTTATCGACAAAGTGCACCTTGTCGCTTCAGGGAAATCGCGGGTATCGGTGAACGGTGATCACATGAGCCCCGCCATGGTGGTCAGCCCGAGCGGTTCCCTGCAGGCGAAAGGTTCGCCGTATTTCGCGCCGATTTTTCCGCCCCAATACGCGGCTTCTTCACGCAGGCCATCCAGGAACGAATGCGGGCTGGTTGGTCTTCCCGTCACGAATTGGCTTTCAAAGCAGCTGATTGCGGCAAGTTTTTGTTCCCATTGCGGGGAGATATCGAGAATAAAAGCAGGCTGGGGCGTCAAACGCAGATGTACGCTGAAATAGTTGTAAATTCGTGCCGGATAAACAGGCTCGCCAGGGAGATCCGTTTTGGTGAGCTTGGCCCAAAAACGACTGTCCTCCACAAGTTTGGTAGCCGCTGTATGATCGGGATGGGCATCTTGCCAGTAGGGAGCGAACAACCATGTGGGTCGTTGCTGACGGATCACACCCGCTAATTTTGCACGATTCTCGATCGTGGCCTCGAGGCTGCGGTTTACGAGCCCCAGGTTCTCCCGCCAGGCGAGCCCCAGGATTTCTGTCGCGGCGGCCGTTTCCCGCTGCCGAATCTCCAGCGATCCATGCGGTGTTGGCTCACCACTTGTGAGGTCCAACACGCCAATCTGGAGGCCTTCTTCCTGGAATTTCAAGATCGCCCCACCCATGCCGAGTTCGGCATCATCCGGATGGGGAGCAATAACGAGGATATCAAGCATGATATGTTGCCCTGGGCGCCTTGGGCAAAATTTGGGAAGGTTTGCGGCCCGAACGAGCGGAGGTTACGTGGCATGAAGTCTTTTTCACATTCTAGTCGAACAAGCGGGTGTTGGGCAGTAACGTTGTTGGTTATGCTACCGGTTTCCGGGTGCAAGACCTGGAATACCGAGCGGTTTGATCTCAGCCGGCTGCGGGACGAGCGTGCGGTGGATCTTGACACACGTTTGTCGAAAGCGCTGCCAACCGCGGAAAACTCCTTCCAATTTCCCCCGGTTGACTGACCTCCGGCCTGCGTCCTTGGCAACCCCCCCCCGCCCTCCCGCGATTCTGCTGCCGAGCATCGTCGCTCTACGTCCGTAGCAACGAGTTGAAAAAAGTACTATGCATTCCACCTACGAAGAACTTTGCAGTCATACCCGCGAAACCGCACTTCTGAGCAGCGCGCAAGCAGTCCTGGAATGGGATGAGCGGACCAGGCTCCCGGCGGCCGGGGGCGAATATCGAGCGGAGCAGGTAACTCAATTAGCCGGACTCATTCATAAAAAGCAAACTTCACCCCAGGTTGGCGAATGGCTGGAAGTGCTAGCGACCAGCCCGCTCGCAGCCGATCCGCACAGCGAAACAGGTGCGGTCATCGGACAATTAAAACGCGACTACGAGAAGAAGGCAAAGCTGCCCCAGTCGCTTGTCGAGGAATTGGCACACACAGCGGTTACGGGCCAACGTCTTTGGGCCGAGGCCCGCAAAGAAGATGACTTTTCCCGATTTCAACCGCTGTTGGAAAAAACGCTTGATTTGAAACGGCAAGAGGCCGCTGCGGTTGGCTTTACCGATTCTGTCTATGATCCTCTCCTGGACGATTACGAACCGGGAGCAAAAACTGCCGACGTGGCACAAGTGTTGAGTGAACTACGCAACGCGTTGGTACCACTGGTCGAACAAATCGAAGCCAGTGACCGGGCACCGAACGTGAAACTCCTCACGGGCGATTACCCGATTGCGCTCCAGGAAGCCTTTGGCAAGCAAGTGGCGGAGGCAATGGGCTTTCGATTCCGAGCGGGACGCCTCGACGTAACCGACCATCCCTTTTGTACCACCCTGGGGCCTCACGATATCTGTCTTGCAACCCGGTATCACGAACAATCGTTGGTGGGTGGGCTGTTCAGCACCATGCATGAAGCAGGACACGGTATCTACGAACAAGGGCTGCCTGCCGAAAATTTTGGCTTGCCAACCGGTGAGGCGGTCTCGCTCGGTATCCATGAGTCGCAGTCGCGGATGTGGGAAAACCTGGTTGGCCGCAGCAGGGCTTTCTGGGAGCATTTCCACCCGGTTGGCCAGGCAGCCTTTCCCGCGGGCTTTCGCGATGTGTCATTGGATGACTTTTACTTTGCGATCAATGATGTGCGGCCATCGCTCATTCGCACTGAGGCGGATGAAGTCACCTACAACCTGCATATTTTGATCCGCTTCGAGCTCGAGATTGCCCTGCTCGAAGGGACTCTCGCCGTGGCCGACTTGCCTGACGCCTGGAACGAAAAGTATCAAACCTACCTGGACATCGAGCCACCCGACCATCGGGACGGAGTCCTGCAGGATGTCCACTGGAGTGCCGGTTTATTTGGGTATTTCCCCACGTATGCCCTCGGTAATCTCTATGCAGCACAGTTGTTTGGGCAAGCTCGCCAGGAATTGGGGGACCTGGACGATCTGTTCCGCAAGGGTCAATTCGAGCCACTTCGAGAGTGGTTGCGGAGCAACATTCACCAGTACGGGCGAAGATACACACCCACGGAGCTGGTCAAGAAAATCACCGGAAAGCCGCTTTCACACGCGGCACTCATCAGCCATCTGCGAGGAAAATTCGGGCCACTCTATGCCCTTGAGGGAGCTGCCTGAGTTCTCCACGGCCCGTTGTTTTGGGCCAATGCAGCTGTTTTGGGCCAGGGCAACATTTCAAGGCAGGGCCGCATTGCGTGTTTCAAGGGACCTGTACACGATCGATTCTCTTCCCCGCTTGTCTTGCTTTGCAGACTTGTCTTGCTTTGCAGAACTGGCTAAGTTGCATCCTCAAGCTTAGTCGTATCCTGCCCCTACCTGACCGCGGACAATGATTGTCTCAGTTCCCAAAGAAACCTGTCCGGGTGAACGTCGCGTGGCGTTGGTGCCTGCCGGAGTGACGGAACTTGCCAAACTCGATTGCCAGGTGAAGATCGAATCAGCCGCGGGAATTGCCGCAGGATTTAGTGACGACGCGTATCGCGAAAAGGGTGCCGAGATCGTTGATGATCGGGGGACGCTGTTTGAAACAGCTGATCTTTTGCTGATGGTTCGCACCCCTGGAGCAAACCCTGCTTCGGGACAGGCAGACCTCGACCGACTCTCCGAGCGGCAGACTCTGGTCGGCACTGCCGATCCGCTTGGCAATCCCCACGCGATGCAACAACTTGCCGAACGCGGTACTACACTTTTTGCCCTGGAAATGTTGCCCCGCATTACGCGGGCACAAAGCATGGATATCCTCTCCTCCATGGCCACAATTGCCGGTTATAAGGCAGTCCTGCTGGGAGCCCAACACCTGCCAAAGATATTTCCCATGCTGATGACGGCCGCTGGTACGCTGACCGCAGCCAAGGTGTTTGTCATTGGTGCAGGTGTAGCTGGCTTGCAGGCGATCGCCTCGGCACGGCGGCTCGGTGCGGTTGTGCAAGCCTACGATGTGCGCGTGGCAGTCAAGGAACAGATTGAAAGCCTGGGGGCCCGGTTTGTGGAAATGGAACTTCCGGCAGAGAACGCCGAAGGCGAGGGAGGATATGCCAAACAACTGGGAGAAGACTTCTACCAAAAACAGCGGGACTTGATGGCCCGCGTCGTTGCCAAGAGCGATGTGGTTATCACCACCGCTGCCATCCCGGGCAAACCGTCACCCCGCTTGATTACGGCCGAAGCGGTGCGTGGGATGTCCGCTGGTTCGGTAATCGTCGACCTGGCGGCTGAACGGGGCGGCAACTGCGAACTTTCCCAACCAGACAAAATCGTCAACGAAAACGGTGTCACGATTCTTGGCCCGACTAACTTGGCCAGCGAGGTCCCCACACATGCCAGCCAGATGTACAGCAGGAATCTCACTAATTTTGTAGCAGTCTTGACGCGCGAAGGCAGTTTGCAATTGAATCTCGACGACGAAGTGGTCCGCGAAACCTTGGTTGCGTATCGCGGTCATGTCACCAGCCCCACGATCCGCGAACTCTTGGGAATGGAGCCTCTGGAAACTCTACCCGAAGGCAGTCCACCAATTGACCACTTGGCTGAGAAGTAAACCTCGTTTCCGACGGAACATCCTACCCACGTACCCAAGCTGACTTTTTACCATGGATCTCCTTTCGGCAATCACGATTTTTGTACTGGCGATTTTCATCGGTTTCGAAATCATCACCAAAGTGCCGCCTACGCTCCACACACCGCTGATGAGCGGATCGAACGCGATTAGTGGCATCACACTGGTCGGAGCGCTGTTAGCGGGAACAACTTCACTGGGCCAATTCTTCGGGTTTTTGGCCATCGTATTTGCCATGATCAACGTGGTCGGTGGCTTTCTTGTCACACACCACATGTTAGCGATGTTCAAGAAAAAGGGTTGAACGGACGTGCTGCATTTTCTTACCTGCTTTCTGCTATTTGCTCTGCAGAGCCCATCCGCGGGCCCTGTTGAGGGTTCCCACACCCCTGCAACTGAATCTGCGGCCTCGGTCGGCGATGTTCCGGCAAACGCTGCGACCTCCCAGGATACGGTGCAGCCAGCCCCGAAGTTGGCCTCGGTACCACCCCCTGAATCTAAGCCGTCCGAAACTGAACCGATCGAGACGGTTACAACTTCCAGGCATGACACCTCCCGGCTGGGCTACCTGGTCGCTGCTGTCCTGTTCATTTTAGGCATTAAAGGAATGACCCATCCTCGCACGGCCGTTCGTGGCAATATGCTGGGGGCCCTGGGGATGCTGCTGGCGGTGATCGTGACTTTGCTGATCACCGAAACGCCACCCTGGGTCATTGTGACCGGTTTGCTGGTCGGCGGTGGCGTGGGGCTTTTTTTCGCCACGCAGGTGCAAATGACACAAATGCCACAACTGGTGGCTTTATTCAACGGTTTTGGTGGGATTGCTTCGGTCCTGGTGGCAGGCGTTGAGTCGCTGAAGTTGGGTGGCACCGACGAACACGTTGGTAGCTTTGCCGCTGCAGTGGCTGGATTAATTGGCGCGGTTACTTTCACGGGATCGCTCGTGGCAGCGGGAAAACTCCAGGAACTGAAGATATTCTGGAAACCGTGGAGTTTTACCGGGCAACAGGCCGTGAACGCAGCCCTGCTTGTTGGTTGTTTAGGGCTGGCAGTGCTGATGTTGCTTTTCGGTAGTGCGAATTGGGTCTTTTGGCCTTTGATCATCCTGGCCGGCGTGTTGGGAGTATTTCTTGTCTGTCCGATTGGTGGTGCGGACATGCCAGTGGTGATTGCCCTTTTGAATTCCTACTCGGGACTCGCTGCTGCTGCGGCCGGTTTCGCCATCAACAACATTGTGCTCATTATTGCGGGTTCGCTGGTCGGTGCTTCGGGCCTGATTCTCACCCGCATCATGTGCAAGGCGATGAATCGCTCGCTGGCCAACGTGTTGTTTGCGAAACTTGGGCCCACGGCTGATGGGCCTTCGGCAGACGATGTTTACGAAGGCAAAATCAAGGCGACTTCGGCTGAAGAAGTCGCCATGCTACTGGACGGCGTAAACCGGGTTGTCATCGTTCCGGGTTACGGTTTGGCCGTCGCCCAGGCACAGCATATGGCACGCGAATTGGCCAATTTTCTGGAAGCCAAGGGAGTGACGGTCGAGTACGCGATCCATCCGGTCGCAGGCCGGATGCCTGGTCACATGAATGTTCTCCTTGCGGAAGCAGATGTGCCGTACGAACAGCTCAAAGAAATGGATGCGATCAATCCGACACTCAGTCAGGTGGATGTGGTGATCGTCATCGGAGCCAATGACGTGGTCAATCCAGTCGCCAACACCGATCCCGACAGCCCCATCGCCGGGATGCCGATTCTGAACGTGCATGAAGCACAAACCGTCATCGTCGTGAAAAGGAGTTTGTCTCCTGGATTTGCCGGAATTCCCAATCCGCTCTTTGCAGCCGACAATTGCCTGATGTTGTTCGGTGACGGGAAGCAAGTGCTGCTCGATCTGATTACCGCCCTCAAGGAAGGGTAAACCGTTGCCAGCCGACTCGATTCTCGAATTGCCGCTCGATTCGAAATGGAAGCAGTTGTTCCGGCGGCGCCTTCATCGTTGGTACGCCAAACACAAACGCGAACTACCATGGCGAAAAACACGCGATCCTTATGCGGTGTGGGTCAGCGAGATCATGCTTCAACAAACGCAGGTCGAAACCGTGCGGCCGTACTTCGAACGGTTCATTGCAGCTCTGCCAAATGTGGCGGTTCTTGCCCAGGCCCGGCCAGAGAAAGTGCTGCGGCTGTGGGAAGGTCTTGGTTATTATCGCCGGGCAACGCAGTTGCACGCTGCCGCTCAGAAAATCGAATCGGAATTGGAGGGGGTGTTCCCGCAAAGCGTCGCTACCCTGCAGCAACTTCCAGGGGTCGGGCGTTACACGGCCGGGGCAATCGCCTCGATTGCCTTCGACCAGCAGGCGCCGATCCTCGAAGCAAATACCATCCGACTACTGAGTCGAGTGCTCGGTTATCGCAAAGATCCTGCCAAAACTGCGGGGCAAAAACTATTGTGGGGGATCGCCGGTGAGATTCTGCCCAGGAAAAACGTCGCAGAGTTCAATCAGGCGTTGATGGAACTTGGATCGCTTGTTTGCCGGCCGAGTGGACCCGCCTGCGATGAGTGTCCCATCAAAACCCAGTGCGCTGCTTGCCAGGCAGGCCTGCAGTCAAAGATCCCAGGGCCCAAGCGAAAGATACCGTTGACCGACTTGCACGAAGCAGCCATCGTGGTGACGAAGCATCAAAGCGTGTTGTTGCGCCAATGTGTCGAGGGAGAACGTTGGGCAGGACTCTGGGATTTTCCGCGTTTTTCCATTGAAGCGGCCGCGCAGGGGCCTTCCAATTGCCGCTCCACCTGTCCGCCATCGACCGACAACGTTATCGACCATGCAGTTCACGACGAAATTGTCGAGAAAGTGCACGCACTTACCGGTATCACCTGCTTGCCTGGTGCTTTTCTGCAAACGATCAACCATGGCGTGACGCGGTATCGCATCACCCTGGACTGCTACGCAGCTCAGTATGCTCTTGGTCGAATTCGCCCGACTGCTGCACAACCTGTCCGCTGGGCACCCTTGGACGAGTTAGGGCAGTACGCCCTGAGCACGACCGGCCGCAAGATCGCTCGATCCATGACCATTCACAAAAGGGATGCCCAATAACAGCGCAACCCGAAAGCAACCCGCGCCAGGTTATTGGGGGCTCACTCTGCAAAAACATCAAACCAGATGAAAAGTGCACAATATTGGACACTCGGGTAGGTCGAAGCGATCAGTCGCGACGATAAACCGCTACGCTTTTCTTACTGGCGATGGTCCGAGGATAGCCAACAAGAGGTGCAGCGGCAGGCCGCTGCGGTGACACACCAACCAGGTACACGGCGCCTGTTTTCTAGCCGCTGTTTTGGTCGACCGATTGCCGCAGATTGATGTTCATATAGGGATAAGGGATATCAATATTCGCACGATCCAATTCCAACTTTACAGCACGGATTAACGCTTGTTTCACGGTAAGGAAATCGCTTGCGTTAACCCAGACACGGACCGACCAGTTCACGCTGGAATCCCCCAACTCCAACAAAATGACGGCTGGTTTCGGATCGCTCAGAACATCAGGTACTTCTCCCACGGCTTGCAGGAGTACTTCGCGCGCCTGGTCAATATCGGCATCGTAACTAACGCCAACGTCGACATCCACACGTCGCTGCGTATGAAATGTTAAGTTCTCGATAACCGATCCGAAGATCTCTTTGTTCGGTACGATAATGCGGCGGTTGTCAAACGTGTCAATCTGCGTGGTGAAGAGATCGATTTCGTCGACCTTGCCTGTGTGGGTTTGCGTCTTGATTGCGTCGCCTACCTTGTAGGGACGAAACGCCAACAGCATGGCTCCGGCGGCAAAGTTCGAGAGGGTACCTTGGAGCGCCAAACCAATCGCCAAACCAGCCGCAGCAATTACTGCGGCAAAGCTCGTCGTCTGAATCCCGAATTTACCCAAAACACCAAGGCCGACTAACAACATCAGACCCCAGCGAACGAGTTTAGCCACGAATTTTGTCAGAGTTGCATCAAAATTCATGCGGTTCAGACTGGTCCGCATGAGGCGTGCGATCCAGGCAGATATAATCCAGGCAAGAAACAAGAAAAGCAACAGGATGAGGACCCGCCCGCCGTAATACCCTGCCAGGAAAACTGCCTCGTTGGTTTGGATGTCCGCAAAATCAAGACTTTTGAGCTTGGCTAGCGCTTCTTGCTGTTCCGGATGGGTAAGGGCAATGTGTAACGGTGCTTTTTGCATAAGGTACCTCCTATGTACTCGTCTTGTTTCCTTCAGAAATCAAAAAACAATTCAACCGCCTTGTTGACCTAACAACAGCGTGACCGCAGCCCCAATATCGGGTTGCCGCATTAACGATTCGCCAACGAGGATTGCGTCGACGCCGGCACTGGCCAATAAGGTGACATCGGCGGATGTCGTGATACCGCTTTCTCCCACGAGCAAGCAGTCGTCCGGGATTTGACTGCGGAGGCGTATCGCGTGGTGTAAATCAACTTCGAACGTGTGCAAGTTGCGATTATTGACTCCAATAAGTGTGGCCCCTGCCTCAAGTACCCGGGACAGATTATCAGGTTCATAGAGCTCGACCAGGGGCGTCATGCCCAGTGCGAGGGTCTCATTGAACAGTTTTCTCAGATTGCAGTCATCGAGACATTCGGCAATCAACAGGACAGCATCGGCACCGGCGACGCGGGCCTCGAGAAGTTGGTATGTGTCCAGAATGAAATCTTTTCGCAACACCGGTAAGTCAACCGCAGCACGAATGTTTCGCAAATAATCGAGACAACCCTGAAAATAAGTTTCGTCGGTCAAGACACTTATGCACGATGCACCATACCGCTGGTAAGTTGTAGCGATCTCAACCGGATCGAAGTCGGCCCGGATCAGACCGGCCGACGGGCTTGCCTTTTTGACTTCTGCGATCAGCTTGATTGGTCCGTCAGCCGCCAGCGCTGCAAAGAATCCGCGTATTTTGGGGGCGTTGGCCAGCGCCGCGCGAAGTTCCTCCTCGGGACGGGCAGCCTTGGCTGATGAAATTTCCTGCAACTTCGTAGCGACAATTTTGTCCAGAATGGTGGGCATTGCCTCTCTCCACGGAATACCACAAATGGTGTTCGCTCGATTGCAGTTTGGTTTCAAACAATCTTGAAGGCCTGGGTAGGGCCGGCTGGACTTGGTTGCCCCTTCAGTACCGGGACTGGTCTCCCTTCCGCAAACCGCCAAACGACTCGTCATTTCGCTTGCCCGGAACCATGAATTCCCTGATTTCTCTCAAATTAGCCTCCAGATGGCTCATTCCAGCAATCGCAATTTCTGGCAGTGATATCACCCGAAGCAAGGAGAATTCGCCTGTGAGCTATCTTAACGAGCGCGGCAAGAAACGCTATCGTTAATTGTGTGAAATGAATCGGCATTTCGGCACCAGCCAGTCGCCACTATTATCTGCCTGCTGCCATGTTCTGCTAGCGGGGGGAGGTGAGGTTTGCACTGATGAGCGAATTCCGGACTGAACACGACACAATGGGTGACATGCAGGTACCAGTCGATGCGCTGTATGGGGCATCGACGGCGCGGGCAGTCGAAAATTTCCCCATCGCCAAGCGACCTGTACCCCCCGAGGTGATTCATGGATTTGGACACCTGAAAGGGGCCTGTGCGCGCGCAAACCAAGAATTGGGAAAACTCGACGCGACGATTGTCGAAGCGATTCTCGTGGCTGCAAACGAGGTAGCCAAAGGAAAGCACGATTCACATTTTCCGGTTGACGTGTTTCAAACTGGCTCCGGAACGTCGACCAACATGAATGCCAATGAAGTGATTGCAAATCTTGCGAACATCGAGCTTGGTTTTGGTCGTGGAGCGAAGGGAGAACAGGGGGCGGTCCACCCGAATGACCACGTCAACATGGGTCAATCTTCCAACGATACGTTTCCCACGGCAATGCACATCGCTGCGGCTTTGACGATTGATAACGGGTTGATTCCCGCACTTGACCGGTTGGCGGAGGAACTTGACAGCAAAGCTCGCGAGTGGGACGAACTGGTCAAGATTGGCCGCACGCATTTAATGGATGCGACGCCGATCCGGGTCGGCCAGGTGTTTTCGGGTTACGCTGCGCAAGCCAAGCTGTCCAAGGTTCGAGCTGAGCGGGCATTGAAGCGGGTGCGGGAGAACATGCCCATTGGCGGGACCGCAGTCGGTACCGGGATCAACACGCATCCGGAGTTTGCGAGTCGCGTTTGCAAAATCCTGAATGACCAACTGGACAACGATTTTTGTGAAGCCGCCAATCATCCCGAAGCGCAATCCGCCAAAGACACATTCGTGGAAGCTCACGGGGAGTTGAAAACGATTGCCGTGGCGTTGTCAAAGATTGCCAACGACATCCGGCATCTTGGTTCGGGACCCCGCTGCGGTATCGCCGAACTCAACCTGCCGGCAATTCAGCCCGGTTCTTCAATCATGCCAGGTAAAGTGAATCCTGTAATCTGCGAATCGGTAATCCAGGTCGCTTGTCGTGTCATTGGCAACGATGCCGTAGTGACGACTGCTGGACTGGGCGGTGTTGGATCGATATTCGAGCTGAATGTTGCGATGCCGGTAATGATTGATGCCTTCCTCGACTCGGTGAGGTTGTTGGCAAACGTTGCTAACGTCTTCAGCGACAAGTTACTTGCCGGTCTCGAAGTCAATGAAGCCCGTTGCCGCGAGTTGATTGATCAATCACTGATGATGGTTACATCCCTCGCTCCGGCCATTGGTTACGATCGGGCAACCGCGCTGGCCAAGGAGGCCTTCAAGTCGGGGAAAACAATTCGAGAATTGTGTCGCGAGGAACAGGTGCTACCAGAAGCAGAACTTGAGCTCGCCCTGGATCCCCGACAGATGACGGAACCGCACGGCTGAACTAGCCTGGCGAATGACCATCGCCTGCTGGTTTGCGCCTGGCATGGGAAGTGGAACTTCGTTTGTTACCAAATCAAGGAAGAATTTCGTGGCAAGGAAGTCACAACAATTTGATCGGTATCGGGTGATCATCCTGGCAGCCATTTTGTCAGCGCAGTTTGCGACTTTGTTGCGGGCCGAAGGATACCCCTCAGTGAAGCCTGTGACCATTACCAATTCTTTTGCAGCCAGACCGGCTCCCGTAGCACCGAGTCGACAGCGCGTTGTCAATCCGTTCTCCCTGGAGACCACTGCAACGACACCGCTCAAGCGACCGCGGCGAGGCCCGCTCAGTCGCTGGAAAAAACCGGCACCAGAACTCGATCTGGCAATTCAACCCGACTTGTTTAGGGCAAACATACCGCCTCTCGAATCACTCAATCAGCCTCTCGCACGCCCATCAACTTCGCCGAACATCGATCCGGCCACCACCGTGGGGCGGGGAGCGGTCGAACCTGAAAGCATCGCTTCTATTGCTGCCGACACACCTACCCCACCCGGTCCGACAAATTGGGACGGGGTGAGGTTGCGTCAACCAGAATGGCTTGAACCGATTGATACGTCCTTCACATTTTTGCCACCACGACAGCTGAAAAAATTTCCCGGTGCAAAAGAGCGGCTACAAACATCTCTAAATCAGCCGGCTACCCAACCAAGAAGCCGTGGGCGATGGCATGCAGCCGATGAAGAACCTTTTGATCCGTTTGAGGAGCCGACGATCGACCAGCCTTTCCATACCGGAGAATTGACAGCTGAAATCGAGTACCCTCCTCGGCTAGCCGTCATCGTCCCAGAAGAGAAAATCCCTGCTCAGAGCGAAAACCGAACTGTCCATCCCCTCGATGAACTGTGGCAATTTGCCGAGGTGGCTCGATCGGTCGATGATCTGTCGGAAGTGATTCGCCGATGCCATCAGGAACTGGTCGCACAATCGAAGACCGAATCCGCAGTTGCCTTATGTCAACTCGCAAGTTGGTCTTATAACGCGCGGGGAGAGGAATTTTCCAAAGCGGGTGCTCACCAGAAAGCACTTGACGATTTTCAAACAGCACTGGAGTTGGACGAGAAAAACTGGCGGGCTGTTCACAACCGGGCTGTTAGTCTGGCCGATCAACAGAGGTACGGGCCGGCCTTGAGAGACTTTACACGTACCATCGAATTGAATCCGGCATTGAAGATTGCCTATCGAAATCGAGGAGAACTTCTGGCTACGCTTGACCGTTCAGCAGAGGCAATCAACGATTACACGGCTGCCCTTTCGGGACTCCCCCCAGATGCGGAGCTTTATGCGCTTCGGGCTCATGCCCAACATCGACTCCGTAACTATCAACAGGCTGTAAACGACTTTGACGAATCGCTTCGCATCTCTCCGCATAACCCCAATGCGTTAACTGGACGCGGAAATCTACATGCCGAAATCGGGTGGTACGTCGAAGCAATCCAGGATTTCCAGCTTGCAGTTCAAGCCGATTCTGGTTGGGGAGATGCCTATCGCAGCCTTGCATGGCTGCTAGCAACCTGCCCCGCTGAGCGATTCCGCAATCCCCAGCAGGCCATGGTCGCGGCCCGCAAGGCGTCCGAATGTGGTCAACCAAACGACCCGTTTGTGTTGGACGCACTGGCCGCGGCCGCAGCCAGCGGGCGGCAGTATCGCGCGGCTGTTGAGTTCGAACAACGAGCCCTGATGGTTGCACCGTCCGAACTTCTGCCGGTCCTCCAACACCGCCTCGCGCTCTACGAGCAAGGCAAGCCTTTTGTGAGTAGCCGGCCCGAGGGAGTGCAAGCAGCCTCGTACCAGCGGTGACGATCCCATCGTCAGCGGTTAATCACAACTTCTCTGCCCCAGAGACCGCCCCCTGTGCCAGCTGACCTGCTGTCAAACTGGGTCGACTTTCTCGGTTTTGTTGATTCTATGCGTATTTTTAGTTAGGGCGTCAGTAGCGATTGGTCGATAGTCGAAAATGCAACCAGATTGCGGTATCCCAACGACAGATGTAGATACCGCCTTCGGTTGCTAGCCCCCCCGGGCTTGAGTGCAGGCGAACCCAAGTCGAAGTTCAAACTTGGTTCCCTCGATCCCTCAAACGCCACGAATCATTCAGGTAGAACTATGGCCCTCGAATTACGTCCCCACACGATTTTGCTCTCCGGAATTCTTCTCGCAAACGTGTTGTTTGCAATTCCGCAGGGTACTACCAGCGGGCAATCTCCAGCGATCGAGTTTGGCGGCAACCGTGTGACCGCTGTCCCACAACTTGCCAGCAAGAAACTTGCCCGACCGGAACTGGAAAAACCTGCAAACCAGGCTTGGACAAGTGACACTGGGTTCGTGATCATAAGCGATGAACCGACAGTCAAGCGGCAACCGTTAGTCAAGCGACAACCGGCGGCCAAGAGCAGAGTACGGGGTGCCTTGAACGAAAACAAGAATCGCTTCAACAGGCCGACTGACCAGATCCTCAATCTGGCCGATCGCAGGCAAGGGTCTTTGTTGGGTGCCATGGCAGAACTGAAATCAAAGTTCAGTTTCCCTTCGCTAAGCGGCAAGCGTGCCAAGACTGGTCCCCGAAACGACAAAAAAACCAATCCTCCCCGGAGCGACGAAAAAACCACAGGTATTCTGGCCGCAATGGCTGACCGAATGGGGCGAACCAGCCTACGATCTGAAGCGTCGTCAGTGCGAGATCCGAAGGTTGTGCCGGCTGACTACGACAACCGCTCAAGGCAGCAACCCCAACCGGCGTTACCCGAATCTTCGACAAACTTTTCTGCGATTCTCAATCCACCGAGTGGCCAATCTGAACTTAAACCTGGGGCCAGCTGGCAGACAGTCGAGCCCAAACGGCGCACGCCAGATTTCTCAACGAAGTCCGATTCCAAACAATTTACAGATTTGCAGATACCGAGAGATCCTTCGCAAGCAAGACTTGCACCAAAGACAAGCAAACCGGCTGCCAACTCATCAAATCTCGGCGCCGTGGGTGGACTATTTAAACGCCGTCAACCTCTGGCGACAGCAGAGCAGCCCACCTCGTCAGCGAGGCCGGACTCCAGACAATTTACAGATTTGCGGATACCGAGAGATCCTCCGCAAACAAGACCGGCACCAAAGACAAGCCAACCGGCTGCCAACTCATCAAATCCCGACGTCCTGGGTGGATTATTCAAACGGCGTCAACGTCCGACGACAGCAGAGCAGTCCACCTCGTCGCGAAGTCCCCAACGAGTTGCCAGGTCGACCAGCAATCAGCCACCGAGTGCGACCACTGCACAACCCCAGAAAGTCCGCAAAAGAGGCTCGCAGCGTCCCGCACCGCAACTTCAGCAGTCCCCCAAGCTGCTCCCAGTTTTCCCCCAAAAAGGGTCATGGCCGAGGCCGACAAAAACTGCCAGCCGACCTGTCCCCAGGAAGCTTCCCAAGATTACTTCGCTTCCCACCAATCGCGGTGAATCTTCGTCGGTGTCGCCAGCGAAGCCAATCACCGAGGCGATTACACCAGCCCAAGAACGCGTCGCTGCCTTGATTGTGGAAATCCACGGCAAGGCACAAACGGCAACAACCGAAACGGCTTACACGGATGTCGTCGAATCGTGTCGCCATGCTTTGGCAATTGAATCAAAGGGCGAAAGGGCCGAATACGCCAAGAAACTGGGCGCGTGGGCGCTTAACCGCCGAGGGCAAGTGAAGGCAGACGCCGGTACCACCCAGCAAGCCTTACTCGACTTTGAAGACGCATTGCGGCTCGATCCCAACTTGTGGCGAGCGTTCCACAACCGGGGAGTCTTGCGGGCACAGGCGGGTGAATTCGAGCAGGCTTTCAACGATTTCAATCGGTGCACGGAACTGAATCCGCAGTTTGCGAAGGCGTATTCAAACCGTGCCGCTTTGTTTGTGCAGGCAGGCGACCTGCGGTCCGCACTGCAAGACTATCGCCACGCGATCGAACTCGATCCCGATCTGGCTGTAGCTCATCAAGGTCGAGGCCGTGTGTGCCACATGCTTGGAAGGCTACAGAAGGCGCTCTACCACTTTGACGCGGCGGCGCAACTCTCGGCCAGCGATGATAGCCATGTGATCACCAGTCGGGCAGACTTGCTGACAGATATCGGACGCTATACTGAAGCGGCCAACGAGTACAAGCGGGCGATCGATCTTGATGATCAATTGGCACATGCGTATCGGAGTTCGGCATGGCTGCTGGCCACCTGTCCCGATGATTCTATTCGAGATTCAAACCTGGCATTGAAGCAGGCCCAGCAGGCGATCCGTTTGGACAATTCGCAGAGTGCGATCAGTTTAGATACGTTGGCGGCCGCTCAAGCCAACGCGGGTGACTTTCCATCAGCCATTGCCAGCCTGGAACAAGCCATTGGAATTTCAACGGAGCAGGAGCGGGCAATCTACGAGTTTCGCTTGAAGCTGTACAGGAGTTTCCAGCCGTTTCGAACCAGCCCGGCCACCGCAATTCAACCGGCCAGCTATGGGGAGTAAACAAAACGCTGCAATTTGTTTGCAGGCGATCTGTTAAAGAACTAATTCGAGGGGGAAGTACTAGAGCCTGGCTGATGATTCAGTCGGGCTCTAGTCTCGCGCTGATCGCGAGAAAGACTCAATGCGATGGCCACTCTGGCCGCTCGACAGAATGTTCGCCCCTGCTATCTGAAATTCGATCACGATATGCGATGCAAGGTCAGTTCGACGAGAGCAGCGGGGTAGTTGAGATTGAAATTCGTGAGCACTTCCGGATGCACTTCGCCAAGAACACCGACAATTTCGTCGTCTGTCTTGAATGAGGCAACGCGGCCCGGCACGAATGTAGGATGATCGATCTCCGTGTAGCAGGCCGTAAAGCCCAGTTCTCGCAAGAGAGCATCGAGCACGCTCCGGGCTGCCGCGTAACCGGCGTCGCGGCCGATTTCGATAAATGCCAGGTGGCGCTGATCGATCGTACCGGTCTCGGCAGTTTCCTCCAATCGTGTCACATTATCCATTTCGAACAAGCAGAGCGGCATCGGGCGTCGGCGATTCTCGCGCAAAGCCTCCAGCAACCCTCCCATCAAGTGGGTTCGCAGCACCCGGTAATCCTTGAGCTTGGGGTTGGAGATTTGCGGATATCGTTCTGGGGTCGAGATTCGCAAACGCTCAAACTGCTGTTCTTCGGTCGAGAGTGGCAGGTTCATAATCTCGGTGAATCCCAGGCCTAACAGGATTTGCCTTGCCTGTTCGCTGAGTAGCTCTTCAGGGCGGGGTTGGCCAACGGTCATCGAACGGACCAGCCTGGGCTCGATGTTGCCATACCCGAAACCGATTGCTACATCCTCGAGCAAGTCGACCATGTGGCGAATATCAGTGCGGTAGGGAGGGTAAGAAACTTTGAATCTTCCGTTCGAATTGGCGATTGGCACCGCATCAAATCGCATTCTTTCGAGTGATTCGGTCAGCGTTGCCTCGTCCAAGGGCAACCCCAACCAGCGTCGGGCACCTTGCAGATCGACTTCGGCCTCACCGGGAGTAAGGTTGGGGGTCTCGCGGGTGGTGCCGTCCGCAGCAACGATTTTGACCGTCTCCACCTGGCCACCAATCTCCAAAAGTGAACAGACCATCGTGTCGAGTGCTTTTTTCACGGCAGCCTGGCTGACGCCGGTCACATCGATGAAGACCCGGTTTGTACCCATTTTGAGCCGGGTCTCATCGCTGTTAATGATCGGCGGCATCGACAGTACCTGGCCGGCATTGTCAAGCAGAACCGGGTATCGGATGTGGTCCTTCAACAGGTGGGCATAAGCAGCCCCCTTGGGATGATCACTGAGGATTTGCCGACCGGTCATTTTCTTCCCCGGCATTCCCAGTGGTATGAATGGTTCGTTATCCGGATCGATGGTGCAGTAATGGATATCTCCCTGGAGGGTGTCTAAATCGTAGACACCAATTGAAGCTAACTTCCGGTCGCGTCCTACCCCCCAATGTAAATTCTCCTGCAACTTCATGATTGCAATGAGACTCGTTTCGTCGACGGGGGGAAGGCTTATGATGCTGCAGGCGATGAATGGTCGATAGCTGTCAGCAGCCCGGGTCGAAGCATCGACATGGACCACCTGCCCTGAAGACTTGACCTGGTAGCGGGGCAAACCACGATCAATGCCCAAGGTGCCCCGCAGAGCGCGGGCCAAACCACCAACGTCAAAAAGGTCAGGCCGATCAGCCAGCAAATCAAGCCGCAATACCTGTTGGGCCCCGACGCAAGGGAACGGTGTTGCCGATTCATGACCGCAAAAATTGCAAACCTTAACCTCTTCCTGGCCAAGCGGGTGTTCTACCAGCGACTGGCAGTGGGGACAGCGACTTCGCTGGATCTCGGCCACCTCTTCCACGTCGCAGCCAATTTGATCAAGCGCTTCATGGATGGTTGCGGGAGGATAGTCCTTCCCCAAGAGTTGGTTGAGCCACTCAAGGTCGATATTCACTATCGGCATAGGGCTACCGCCTCCAGCGAATCGAGGTTTGACCGATACAGTTCGCGAATGTCGTCGAAACCACACCGCAGCATTGCCAACCGTTCGACTCCCAAACCCCAGGCGAGGACTGGATATTGGCATCCTAGAGGTTGAGTTACCTCGGGCCGAAAGATTCCAGCGCCGCCCATTTCGATCCATTTCCCACGGGATTCCATATAAACGACAACGTCAACACTCGGTTCCGTATAGGGATAAAAAGCGGGTTTAAACTTCACCCGGCCAAACCCCATCTTCGAATAAAATTCCTGAAGCGTACCCAACAACGATGCCAGGTTTGCCTCTTCATCGATCACGATGCCGTCGACTTGATGAAACACAGGCAGGTGTTTGAAACTAATCGTTTCGTTGCGAAATGTCCAACCGACGCAAAAGTACTTGCCGGGGGGATCCGGATTTCGACTCAACGCACGAATCGTGGCGGCGGTGGTATGGGTGCGGAGTACAACTTGCTGCGACCGTTCAGGCTTCCAGTCGTATCCCCATCCCTCGGATCCCGTATCCCCCCCATCTTCATGGGCGCGCTTGACCTGATCGACAATCCCCTGGTCTGGCAAGTCGGCGACCTGCGGATGCGACATGTAAAACGTATCCTGCATATCACGGGCCGGGTGATCCTGGGGCTGAAACAGGGCGTCGAAATTCCAGAAGGCCGACTCAACCAGCGGGGAAGCGACCTCGGTGAACCCCATCTCCAGGAAGGCCCGCCGTGTTTCCTCCATCACTTTGCGGAGTGGGTGAACTTTGGCCGGATAGACATCTTTGGCTGCCAGGGTGATGTCGTAGGGTCGCAGCTGGATCTCCCGCCAGGCACCACTTTCCAGGTCTTCGGGCGTGAGCGAATTACGCTCTTTAACAACTCGCGCCCGGGCCAAGGCGTCGTGCCCCGCCTTGGTCAATTCGAGGATCCGTTCTGTTCGTTTCTTGAGCTTGGCAAGTTCGCCTCGTTTACCAAGCAATTGGATAACACGCTCGGGGTCGACACTGTCGGGTAGGGAATCCAGGAAAATCGAATTGTGGCGAAGTGCCAGGGCAAGTGCCCGCAGGTCATCATCGGGCTCTTCAAGGCCAGCACGTCCTTGCTCCGTCAAAACAAGCGTTGCACCATGGTCCCCTTTAACACGGTTGAGCCAGCCCCGCATCGGGCCCCACTTCAAGACTTCGTTAGGTGCGATCTCTTTCTCTTTGGCCCATTGAATAAAATCGGCCAGAGGCAATTCGCCACCAACCTGGGCCAGATGTTGGGCGGCCCGCAGCTCAGGCAAACCAGCCTCCACAAGCTTGGCAGCAGCTGCGGTCGGAACCAATTCCTGACGTGGCCTTTCGGCAATCATGAGGAAGCCTTTTTCAGCGCCCTCTGCAGCGGTGGCGGCAATTTGAGCCTGGTTGACACCCGTACGTTCGACCAGCGCGGCGGTCTCCAGGGGTCCCTCTTGGGCGAGTGTCTGCCAAACGGCATACACGCCTTCGCTAAGCACAATTTCGTCGGTCATGACCATTGCCTCGGCAAGCAAGATTGGCCGGGGGCCCGAAGACCTGACTCCAGGCGGCGGCTTGATTCACGGTTATCGGGCAGAAGCAAGCCTCAGGCCGCCAAGCTCTCTCGGGCTTTTTCCACCACGGCATCGAAAGCCGCTGAATCGTGAATGGCCATTTCAGAAAGCATCTTCCGATCAATTTCAATCCCTGCCTTTTTCAGACCATTGATGAATTCGCTGTATCTGAGACCTCGCGCCCGCGTGGCGGCGTTGATACGAAGGATCCAGAGTTTGCGAAACTCCCGCTTGCGAACGCGACGATCACGAAACGCATACACCTCACTGCGGATCAGCGTTTCTTTGACGGTTCGCAGCAGTTTGCTGCGCCCGCCCCGATAGCCCTTTGCTTTTTTAAAAAGACGATTCTTTTTTTTGTTTCGTGCAGGTCCTATAGTAGTGCGCATCTTTTTCTACCCTTCCCGCGGGTGTTGCTTGCCCAGGCCCTCTCGAACAACAGGAGAGCGTTTATCTTCTGCCCGGCAAGTTCGACTTCATTCGCTTGAACAGTTCGTTTATCTGAACCGATTCCAAGGGCCAACGCTCAATAGCTGTTGCCAGCCAGGGCCTTGACGATCGCTTTGGTACTGCAGGCGGCCGTTGTGGTAGTCCCACGCAGCTTTCGTTTTCGCTTTTGGCTCATGCGGGCCGCCAGGTGGCTGGTCCCTGCAGATCGGTGCTTGACCTTACCGGACGCGGTAAGGCGGAATCGCTTCTTGGTACCTTTGTGTGTCTTTTGCTTGGGCATGATTTGGCCCTGAATGCAGGAGATGAACGTGTATGGATTCAGCCGATCGCTGGACTCCGCATTATAAGAAAATGACGCGGTGGTGGAAGGGGCCTTTTGCCCGACGAACCCTCACAACAGCCAGTTTGCCTGAAAATTCGGGCTCAGACCACCGCAGAATTCGGCCTGGTCGACCATCACGCTGGTCCCTTGCCGTCCTCAGCGGCGAAACCTTTCCACGTGCCCCCGCCAAATCTCCATGTCTGCCCCGTTGCAAAGATTCCTTGCAAGCAGGCGCATCGCTTGCACGCAGGTCCAGAGATCGCAACTATTTCGGCGCAAAGATCACGACGATTCGCCGGCCTTGCATACCCGGCGCTTGCTCAAGTTTGGCAAAATCTTGCAACTCTTCCACGACCCGCTGGACCAGTTTAAACCCCTCTTCAATGTGGGCATTCTCGCGACCACGAAAGATGATCGAGAAGATGACCTTGTCTTTCTGACTCAGAAAGTCCTTGGCCTTGTTGACCTTTGTCAGGAAGTCGTGCTCGCCAATCTTGGGGCGGAGGCGCAATTCCTTGTTCTTGCTTTGATGTGCATGGCCCTTGTGTTGCCTTTTTTTCTGCTGGTACTTGAACTTACCGTAGTCCATGATCCGGCAAACTGGGGGCTTTTCTGATGAGGCAACCTCGACCAGGTCGAGACCAATTGACTTGGCCTGCTCCATTGCCTGTTCGGTCTCGACGACACCCAGTTGTGCGCCGTCTTGGCCAATTAATCGAATCGGGGTGACACGAATTTTATCGTTGATCCGTTGATGTTTACGGTCGATGATTCACTCTCCTATGGGGTTTATAGCTCGCCCAAGTCTCCAACCTTACAAGTCTCCAACCTTACAAGTCTCCAACCTTACAAGTCTCCAACCTTACAAGTCTCCAACCTTACAAGTCTCCAACCTTACAAGTCTCCAACCTTAC
>Ga0310121_10000249_pt1 | contig 58376 bp, 40 predicted proteins | sample CB27_Tmax_986_MG_FD_203504 | JGI IMG/M metagenome (GOLD analysis project Ga0310121, IMG submission 203504) | Marine microbial communities from Western Arctic Ocean, Canada - CB27_Tmax_986 | ecosystem: Environmental > Aquatic > Marine > Oceanic | place: Canada: Western Arctic Ocean | collected... | reverse complement strand
TCGACTTATATGGAGATGGTTGCGACGAGTACACTGCGACTCCGTCCTGGTGTTCCAGCGCCGATATATGGGCCGACGAGAGTGGTGTGGCTGCGACCGACGTTTGTTGCGTCTGCGGAGGGGGGACTCTGGGCGATCCACAACCCAATTGTACGGGTACGGATATTTGCGTAAACGAAACCACGCAGGTGGGCCCGACGATCTGTGGTCTCAACGATGAGGGCACTGTGATGCAGAACTGCGAAGACGGCGGCTGGGTTGATGACGTGATCGAATGCGTTGACGATGATGTCTGGGAAGATTCCTTTGGAGATGATTGCAGTGGTTCGTGGTACGCAGATCCAGACAATTGCGCCACCGCTTCTACTTACGCAGTGGATGGCGTAGATGCCACCATGGTTTGTTGTACCTGTGGTGGTGGAAACCCCCCAGCAGCGCCCAATTGCACGGGCATCGATGTGTGCGTGAACGGTGAAGCGCAGGAAGGGGCCACTGTCTGTGGTCTGAATGACGAAGGCGTCCTTATACAGGACTGCACTGGTGGAGCCTGGGTCGACAACGAAACCTGCACGGGTACGGATATATGCGTGAATGGAAGCCGCGAGCCCAGTAGCACCGCATGTGGGTTCGAGGATGCGGGTGTATTGATGAAAGATTGTGCGGCTGGGGCCTGGTCGGATGATGCGGCGGCCTGTGTGAGCGGCTCTTCCGGCTGTGATGTGGACGCAGATTGCGTGGACGTCTCAAGTCTGGGCTGTGATACGGGAGTTTGTACGATTCCCGACTCCGCGGCCTGTGTTATGGCGGTCGATCCCGCGACCGGGGAACCGACGGCCTTCTATCCGGAAGGAACCACCTGTACGGCGAACGACCTGGCCGGATATTGCGTGTTGGCTGCTGCCGATAGCACGGTCTCCGTTTGTTTACCTGGCTGTACCCATCCGGACGCGTCCAGCTGTCCACAGGGTGATCTCAGCGCATGCCAGGCTCTCTCTCCTGGCTACGTCGGGGTATATGCACCGGCCGCTGTTTGCGACCAGAAATGTACGGCAAACGCGGATTGTTCCGGAGATACATGGCAATGCAACCTCGCCAGCGGCGAATGTGAATTCGGCGATCTCTGTTATAACCCGGCTGCGGGCGGTTATGGGGGGCCGGGAGATGCATGTACGGGCCCAACCGGAGAAGCGGGATATTGTGCCGATGTGAAAGCGTACCTTTTGCCGGGCTTACCCGAGTGGGTGACGGCCTGCTTCGAATCCTGCCACGATGCCTCTGGAGCCAATGCGCTTGTCTACTACCAGGGGGGTCCGCCTCCACCTCCGGTCGGGAACTATGTGTACATAGTGGACGTCAATGGCATCAGCGTGGCGAAAAAAGCAGAAATTCTCGATAACGTTGGGCTGATCGACTTTAATGGGTCCTTCGATCTTGCTGGTACTACGACGATTCAGGCCGCTTCGATCGATGGCTCGATATACGACAGCCGTGAGTACCTCCTCATCGCGGACTTTGGGCTCGCCTTCTACAATCCGGGCCCTGGAAATGCGTATGCAAATGCTTTCCTTCTTCTCAACACGACGGTTGGCGGCGGGACAAATTTCGACAGTTTTCTCTTTGATGCAACGGACCTGACAGGAGGCCGGCATGTTGCCGTGGCCTTCATCAATGCGGATATGGCTTTAGCGGACTTCTACGCGATTACAGAGATCGCTGTTGTGGATGATCTGGCCGAATTCAACAGCAATGCTGGGGGTGCACTGGACTATGTGTATTCGATCGATGATTCATCGACCGCTGTACCAGCCGATACCTGTACTATCGGCTCCAGCGTTTGCCAGGGGCTAGAACTGCGCGGGTTGGGGCTACTTAATGATCTTCTGGACGATGGCCTACCCAATGGCTCTGCTGCCGCACCGAGCCCCGAGGATCCGGCGGCTTGTCGAACTGCGAATTGCACGATCGACGCGGACTGTGAACCCTACGGTATGGCGGCCTGTCGTGAAGGAGCCTGTCTTCTTCCGAGCATAAAGGCCTGTTCTGTCGATGGCCTCCCAGGCCAGGCCGAGGAAGGTGAACCTTGCGATCCCTACGATGGCTATAGCGATACCAGCCTGGGCTACTGCACGGACTTCGGCGTCTTTGCACAGCCGTCCCGATGTGAGCCCTGGTGATCGAGTAGGGGCAGTTCGAATTAAAGGTGCGAGCACCGGGATATTTGGTTAGATTTACTTTCCTGATCTGAGGACCGGATGCGTCGGCTGTTACAAGTAATCGTTTATACCGTTTTCCTTTGCACAACATTATTGAGTGCGAGTTGTAGTGGCGGGAGCGTGCCCGACAGCGCAGACGATACGACCCCTGCGGCTGATGTGCTGCAGGCGGAAGACCTGACGGAAATTAGTGTAGATTCCGGATCGGAACCGCCATTCCCCAAAATAGTTATTCAATTAGGTTGGGATGAACCCGATGCGGATCTGGATATTCATATTATTCGGCTGCCAGATCCCAGTACTTCGGTTGAAATGGGCTTAGACCTGTTTGGTAATCCGACCGAAGACTGCTTTTATGACAATTGTAAGATGGCCAATGACTCGGGCACTAGCGATCTGGACTGGGGAGTCGTCGGAGACGAGACGGACAACCCGGTATTGCAGGAAGGAGAGAACGCCGGCACGGAGAGTGGCACTCTTTATGGGATTGATGGTCAGTACTTGCTATTGGTTCATTACTATAAGGACGAAGCCGGTGCGATAGAGGTTTTACCCGATATGGAGATTTTTCTGGGCCCTGTATTACTAAATTGGATTATTACCAAGGAAACGTTGGAGGAGAACAGTATCTGGGTGGCCGCTGCGCTCCGCTGCCAGCACGGAATGTGTGAAGTTATACAGATCGACCAAATTTTCCCCGTTCCTAATTGAACCGAATAACGGACCGTTCGTTTGTCGGTCTCGGATCCCAAAATGTGATTCATAGAGAAGTGAGAAAACAAATGCGTTGGTTAGTGCCAGTTTTCCTTTGCACAACATTATTGAGTACGAGTTGTAGTGGAGGGAGCGTTACTGGTGGTGATGATGGAAGTGTAGCGGATGCTGCCAGTGATATGACTCCGGCCGATGTACAGCCGGGCGACGATGTGGCCCCGGGCGACGATGTGGCCCCGGGCGAAGATGTGGCCCCGGGCGACGATGTGGCCCCGGGCGAAGATGTGGCCCCGGGCGAAGATGTGGCCCCGGGCGAAGATGTGGCCCCGGTTGAAGATGTGGCCCCGGTCGAAGATGTGGCCCCGGTCGAAGATGTGGCCCCGGTCGAAGATGTGGCCCCGGTCGAAGATGTGGCCCCGACGGAAGATGTGTCGCAGGATGCCGATACGATTGATCCGGAGCTATGTTCTTTGCTGGCGTGTGGGGAAAACGCGTTATGTACACCGGATGGCTGTGTCTGTGCTCCGGGATATGTCGGAGATCCGGACACAGGTTGTCTCGAAAGTTGTGTTTCGCTCCTTGCTCCGGGCCAACCGGTTCCTGAGAGCCCCTGTGGTGATCACAGCCACTGCGATTTCTTTTCGTCCGTTTGTATTTGTGATGCCGGTTACGGTGGGGATCCATACGAAGGTTGCGAGCTGTTGGATGACTGTAAAACCCACCCAGGAGATCCGGGGAATGCGAAGCTTATATTTGAGGGCAGTGGTGTGATCACCAATGTGAAGTACACGATTCCCTTTGTTCCCAACGGCATGGTGCCTCCAGTCGGAGGCCTGATGGGGCCAACGACCAACGTGAAGAAAGGTAATAGCTGCGATAGTGGCAAGATCGATGTGGTGGTGATGTCCGAGGGATATCTGGCTTCCGAGCTCGATGAGTTCGCCGATGACGCGGAGTTATGGAAGGAGCGGTTTCTGAATCGAGAGCCCTTTGCAACATTCCAGAACGCTTTCAATATCTGGATTGTACCTCTGGCGTCGGAGAGTCACATCTCTTCGGATGTAAATTTCCAGACCTATTTCGGCCTGAACCTTAGTGGTGGGTCTATCTCAATGCTGAGCAGTGGCAGTCTCCAGGAGAGCTTCTTCGAGGGAGGTGTAATGGAGGCAATTGAGAACATTTCCTATAACGACACGCATAAATATCCGGCCTCGTCGTCGAAATATCCGAAACTCATGAAGCAGGTGGTGGGGGTAATTCTTGTGAGAGCTGCCAATTGCACCGACGGGGATGATCCCAGTGAGAGTTGTGATGGTTATTCGGGTTGGGCTCGCGGGGTTACCTCGGCGGATGGTGAAAGGAAGATGCGTGTCGCTATTGCCAATGGCCATATACATGAGTTTGGGCATGCCTTCGCGCATTTACGTGATGAGTATCGTGGAGACGACTATAAGGATTGCACCGCGGCCAGTAAGTTCAATGGGTTCAACAATACCATCTGGGACCTTCGTACAATCAATAACTACAGTTATGCGAGTGAGGCGGACGAGGTACCGTGGAAGCATCTGCTCTACGGAGCGGGGATCAACCCCCATTCGCAGGTTATCGGCTCTTTCGAGGGGGCCTATACCTGTTGGGAGGGCGCATTCCGCCCCGAACACCAATGTTTGATGAACGGTACCCATGAAAACCCCCATCCATGTACGGGTAATCCGGGCACGAATCTTCGGCAAACCAACTTCTGCAACTGGTGCCGGGAGATCGTAGTTATGCGTCTTCATGATTTCATTGGTCATCTTGACGAAGACGATCAACTTGCCCAGTGGAAGGACGAATATCGGGCCAAGTATTGGCAGAAATATCCCATCACGCTCCCTGGAGACGGCTATCCGGTAACCTGGAATTGTGATGGCGTGGAGAAGCTCATCTGGGAGGCTCCGCCAACGGGAGTGTCATGCTACGATGGAGTCGATCCGTCGGTCGATTGCCCGGACGAAGATGTGGCGCCGACATGTCTGAGCCCCACGAGCGATGATTTTGATTATTGTACTCGGAGTTGTTCTGTTGACGCCGATTGCGATGATCTCTTTACCAATGGGCAATGTAGTATGATTCCAGCGGCGGGCTTTGGCTATTGCCGCCCTGCAGTCGCTCAGATCAGCTTGAGTGAGTGCACCGACGCAAGCGGTTCGATTGAGCCCGACTTATGTGATGACCATATGCCCGATGCCCAATGGTGTGGGTCGAGTACGATTGCAGATATCTCCTACTGCACCCACGAATGCGAGAGCATGTTTGATTGCCACGACCTCTTTCCCGGTGGTGAGGTCTGGGGGTGTTGTGCCATGGGTGGAGCGGGTATAAAGCTCTGTAGGCCGTCCTTCGATCCCAAATGTGATCCATAAGGAAGAGAGAATAAATATGTGGGAGGGTCTATGTTGGGGGCGGTGTGAGCCTCGTTATGTGCAGTTAGCCAGCCCGCTGGAAAAAACCATTCTTTCCGAGCGATTCCATTCGTTTCTAGTTATGCTACCTTCTCGGAATGGAAAAAGGGATTAGGCATATGGTGAGTACATCTTTCCTTCGAAGCATCGGGTCGAGTGGTCTTGTGCTTCTTCTGGCGCTGGCGGTTGGTTGCGGTTCCCATAATCTGGACAGTGAGAATAACGGTCCGGACAGTAGTGGTGATGACATCGGTACGGATGCCGCTCCGGCGGATGCGGACGGTCCCATTGATGGCGATAATGATGGCTATGCCGATGATGTGGACTGTGATGATAGCGACGATACGATCCATCCGGCCGCGGACGAGATCTGCGACGGCAAAGACAACGATTGCGATGGAACGACGGATCAGGATGCGAACGATGCGGTCGTCTATTATGCCGATGCAGACGACGACACCTACGGCGATGCCGATACAACCGAAGAAGCCTGTGCGCAACCAGAAGGCTATGTGACCGACAATACGGACTGTGACGATGTCCTGGCGAATGTGAATCCAGGGGCCACTGAAGTCTGTGATGCCGATGACATCGACGAGGATTGTGATGGTGCGGCGGATGATCTGGACGAAGATGGAGCCGAGGGTAAGGCCACCTATTATACCGATAGCGATGGTGACAACTTCGGGGATGATACGGCCGTAGGCGCTGACTTCTGCGATCCCCCGGAGGGCGTAGCATCCAATAATTCCGATTGCGACGATATATTGCCAGGAGTGAATCCCGACAGTGCAGAGACCTGTGATGTGGACGATATCGACGAGGATTGTGATGGCGCGGCAGACGATCTCGACACGGATGGGGCGGATGGAAAGATCACCTATTATGTAGATGGTGACGGTGACACCTTCGGGGACGCCAACGATGCCGGAGTGGATCTCTGTGAACCACCGGTCGACCTGGTAAGCAATAATACTGACTGCGACGATGTGTTAGTGGCGGTGAATCCCGATGGTGTCGAAGTCTGCGATGTGGACGATATTGACGAGGATTGCGATGGTGCGGCGGATGACGCGGATGCGAATGGCGCCGACGGCAAGACCACCTACTATGTCGATAGTGATGGTGACACCTTCGGGGACGCCAACGATACAGGCTCGGATTTCTGCGATCCACCGGCGGGTCTGTCGGGAAACAATGCCGACTGCAACGATATCTTAGGGGATATCAACCCGGCAGCCGTTGAGGTCTGTGATTTTTTTGACGTCGATGAAGACTGCGATGGGGCGGCCAATGATCTGGACGTCGATGGGGCCGAGGGTAAGACCACCTATTTTGTGGATAACGATGAAGACACCTTCGGAGACCAGAACGATCCCGGCGTTGAAGCTTGCCTTCAACCGGAGGGACTGGTGGGAAACAACACGGACTGCAACGATGCTTTGCCGGAAATAAACCCGGGGGCGGCAGAGATCTGTGATGCGGGCGATATCGACGAGAATTGCAATGGCGTGGCGGATGATGACGACGAGGGAACAATATCCGGTACCACCACCTACTATTCCGATGCAGATGGTGACACCTTCGGGGATTCACAATCGATCGGTATCGAATTATGCGATGCAGGAACTACATTCGCCTTAGACAACACCGATTGCGACGACAGCAATGAAAATGTCTATCCCGGTGCGATCAATTACGACCCGGCAGCGGGCGACTATTCCACGACCTATGCGGAACTCCATTACGACGAATGCGGCTTTTTTGGAGCGGATCTGTCCTCGGTGACAGTCGATACCAATACGAATGGAACCTTTACTTTGACCGAAGATGGGATTTCACGAAGCTGTTGTTTTGTGGCCGGGGTCAACCCCAACTTTACGGATTTTGTCTGTGAGGTTGTTACGACTACGGAGATCGGGGGCAGTACTGTTTTATCCACGGAGCAGCGGCGAACGGGGTATTGGAACGTCTCGGATTCGAATACGCTCTTCTTTGTGAAGAACGATGTGGCGACGTGCCAGGGAACCGGTTGTGACACTGTATATCCCACAGCGGTTCCCTCCTGTGAGGGGCAATCCGCCTACCATCTATCACGGAATTAGGGATGCGGCGGGACGAAGAAAGTATACTCGGCCCCTGGTTATGGGCGTTCGAGAAGCTCTTCGGAGAGGCTCCGAAAGTCCTTCCCTGGACACATCCACAATGTGATGACGGCAGCCTGTATCAACTGCATCTTCCGACGGTTTTTGATCCGCCGGAGCTGGCAGGCCATACCGGCCACTTCAAACATATGCCGACCATGGTGCCCGTGGTCCGAGCGATGGGATTTGATTGGCCCGACGGCCGGTTCATTCACATCGTGCCGACTCCAGAGTCATTCAACGCGATGCTCCGGGCCACGAATGAGGATTCCTTTGGCTACGAACTGGCCTATATGCAATCGGATTCGGAGACATTACCTACCGGCCCCTGGTTGGCCATGTATCTGGGCGGGACCATCCCCATTCATATGGCATCGGAAGCCTTTTATAAGAAGAAGGTCGCCCAGGCGCTTAAATCCGGCGCAGTCAACCTTCTCCAGTTTCATCTGATATCGACGGGACACGATCTATCGGTGCATGCCCTCAACTACCATTTGATCCCTCGAAGTTCGATTGCGGCCATTCGTGAACATATCTACGGATCGATACCAGAGCGGGCCTCGGAGTGGGCCGAAGGTGGTCCCGCTCCGCTGACGCTGACCTATTTCCTCGACAACGATCTGAATCGATTTTGTTATGCGGTGTGGTGCCGAAGCGCCTCCGCCGAACAGTTCGGAGAGCTCTTTTCTGCGCCCGCCAATATCGGCCAACTGATGACAGTTCTGGATACACGCCTGGAAGAAACCCGGGCCGGCAAAGGCGATGTCGCGTCGGGTGATACCAACGATATGCCTGCCTTGGCCCAGACCGAGTTTACGATCCGCTAAGCCGGCCGGTCGGCGGTCGAAACCGATCTTTGGAACCCAAAAACCAGAAAGCCCCGCAGTCACGGGGCTTTAAGGGGAGCCAACGCGCGGATTTGAACCGCGGACCTACTGATTACGAATCAGTTGCTCTACCAACTGAGCTACGTCGGCGTGGGCTCGCGTTTTAAGTTCCGAGGGGCCGAATTGTCAAGAGGGAAGGCCACAATTCGCTGTGCTAGATTGGTCTTATAGCTCTTTCGTCATATTCAATAACAGGAGCACGGCTTCGTCGTCAGGGCTCGCTCCCCCATTTGTGTAGACGACCCCCAGACGTTTATCAGAGTTGGTCTTATAGATGTGGATTGTAAAGCCGACCAGCTCATCGGTCTTCTCAAACGTCAGCCTCAATTCGGTTTCAACCAACGCTTTTTTGCTGCCGATTCGGATGCCCTCCGCCGTCTCGCCACCATAAGGTGGTGATAGGATCACCAACGCCAGCTCGTTCGGGGTCTCGGTGCCCAGAAATCCCTTGCGGATCTCCACCACCCGCACGAAGTTGATGCCCAGCATGGGATACATATCGAGGCTGAGGTCGACATCGGCGATGGAAACCTCGACGGTCATATGGCCGCGAAAATCGGGGGCATCGAGGATGTCTTCATAGGCGCTCGGCGGAGAGCCGTCCTCTCCACCCTCACGACCGTCACCGCAGCGGATCTCCGTGGATGCCAGCTGGACCGTTGCCTCGGTTGGATCGAAGGTACCATCGGACACCACATTATAGGCCCGGTGTAAAATGATACCGTTGACTACATCGGCCTCGTCGAAGGAAAGAGACATTCCACCGGTGTAGGAGACGTGGCCGACGCCGCCGTGGAACGGGGGCAGTGGTGGCAGATCGATAATCGTGTCCGGGGTGTAGAGCTCCTCAAGATCGTTACGAGGGATATCCAGGCCGATGCCGTTATCGGTGGTACCGCCGAAGTCACCCGAGACCGAAATTGCGACGACAGGATCCTCGTGATCGACGGTGCCGTTGAGGTTCAGATCGCCAAAGGTGATCTGCAGCATACCTCCCATATAGGACCGATGGTGTTCGATTTCACTCGGCTCACCAGGACTTCCCAGGCTGGCTTTGACCTGGGCGTAGTTTGAACCGAGAAACACCAGGTCGCTAATCCCCAGGCCGGGAATCAGAGCGCAATCTCCTACGGCCATGGCGTCGGGATGATATGCGAGAAGTGTCGTCTGGCAATCCCATTCACCGGGATCGGGAGCGTTCACATCGTCGCCCAGGAAGGGCACATCCGATTCCTGGGACGGGTCGTCACATTTGCCTACGCAGTTTTCATCGTTACCGTCCGACCCACTTACACAACCCACGGCCCAAAACGCGAAGGCGCCGAGCAATAACCATCGTTTTTTCGTGAAGCCACCGAACATCGTCCCCATCATAGCCGCGTCAATCGGCTTTGGTCGAGTCATCTGTCGACACCGCGGTGATGTCACGGCTTATGGCGGCTCGGACGGCATCCGGAAGAGGGCCGATCTTAAAGCCGAGTCGATTCCAGAAGAGCCGTCGTTTCAACTTGCGGGCGTCCAGATGCCCCTTGGCAAAAGGGCGGCCTCCAACGAAGAGATAGGGAATGCGAATGCGATAGGGCTCCTGGAGATCCGGATGATCGCCGACATTCAGTTCGCAGAGTTCGAAACCCAGGCTGGCTTGTAGAGATTTCAGCTCTTGTAGCATTTCGCTACAGAGCGGGCAGTCGTTACCCTTGAGCAGAACAAGAGCGGCTCTGGTTGAGGACGTCAAAACTCGAAACCGAGAGCGGCCCAGCCACCGAGCGGATAATCCACCTTCTTTCCGCTGAGCGGAACCAGATACATGCCGGCAATGCCCCGAAGACCCAGATAGACGCTACTTGTTATATGGTAGCGCAGTCCTACGCTGGCGTTGATGCCCATAAGTAGCTGCAAATCGCTATTGCGTACATCGCTGGCCTGGTCGCATAGGGGATGATCGATGCCGAAAAACTTACACTCGGGACTGGTTAACACCTGAAAGCCCGACATAATGTTGGTTTCGACACCGGGTGCGAAAAAGAAGGTAAAGCGGCGGGCACGTATCCGAAACTCGACTCCACCGATGAAGCGCATGGAAACCAACCGATCGCTGAGATCTTTATACCGGTCTTCGACGGACGTGAGCAGATTCAAGCCACCATACATGGCCACATGTGGTGAGATCCCTTTGCCCATAAGTAGAGCAATGGAGGTGTTATGCAGGAAGGTGCGTGTGGGAAAGCGTCCGTAGGTATGATAGCCACCGTTAAGCTCCAACCACACCCGGCGAAAGCGTAGATCCCATGGATTGGCCGGAAAACGTTCGAAGATTTCGCAGGCCACATACCGACTGACGAAACGCTCGAAGGGATCCGGGTGAGGTATACCCGTGGCATCGGCGCGAAGTTGCACGTTGTGAACGGGAACCATGCGTTTCAGATCAAATACATGTACTTGCGTCTGGCTGGGCTGGTCCCGACGGATCACGATTGTGAACAGTTGGGCGATTCCGGCGTGGGTGGCGAGGGTATGTAAGATCTTCGGGTTCACCACCGGACGATCCAATGGAGCCAATCGGATAAAATCGGAGTAGGCGCTCGTCAGGGCGGTCTCTATGGCGGGTGAATAGTAGCCAATGGAAAATGTCCGGTTGGGGTTATAGAAGAACATATTGCCCAGAGCGACGCGTGCCCGGTCCCGGTCGCCCTGCTCCAGATGTACCAGCCCGAGGTGGAGATATAACCTGGAGGCAAGTCCCGGATCGCGGATCCCAAGGAGCACCGAGTGCATCAATTCTAGCGCCCGTTCCAGGGACTTTTGTGCCCTATCGAGCTTGAGTGCTTTGTACTCTCCAATGCCGAGTTCCACCGACGAGCGAGTCAAGGAGTCCGTTTCGGCCACATTGGCGCTGTTCCGAAGGGTGACCAATACCCGTGCCCACGGCACGACTTCGAGCTCGGGTTGCCGTGCTAATTCCTGTTCCAGAGGTTTGGTACTCGGACCTGGCGCGACCGTTGTTTTTACAGGCTCAGCCACGAAAAGGGGACGGTTGGCGTTGGGGAGGATCCGGACTGGAAGGATCGTTACCCGTTTGGAGATCACATTACCCACCTCGGCTCCGCGGGTCGGCCCTACAGTACCCAGGAGCAGCAGGGCCGCCAGATAAAGATATGGCCGTCGGGGAATCATGGACTGTCCTGTTGGGAGTCCGCCGTGCAGGTCCGCTCCAGCTCATCAATGAGCTCGTCCTGGTACTCGATCCGGTCCAAATCGAAGGCCTGCAGTTCATTGGCACTGGAGTCGAGGACCCGCCCAACCGCCGAAAAATCAGATTTGCTTTCCAGGGAGAGTACATACTCGGTTGTTCCTCCCTCCGAGGAATGCTCACCTACCATGGCTGGACAATGGTTGAAGTTGAGAACGAAGGTTACGGTCGTATCACGGATCTTTCCGTCTACGAGATACAGACAGGGGCATAACGGCGAGGGAAACTTCAGAAATGGGTCTTCGTAGACACGCAATACGCCGCTGGCATCGTTGCCATATTGGCCCACGACAATTTCCAGATACCCTTCGAGTACAGCGCCCGAGGCCTGGGCATTGTCGGCACTCTCCCAACGACCGGTAAATTCGTCGCTTGGTCCACAGGCGGTCATCAAGCCTAGAACCAGCAGAAGGGCGGTCATGCTCAGTCCGTGTCGTTTTCTGCGGAGAGGTGGGTGGAGACAGGGTTGCAACATCAGTCTTTGCGCAGGTGTGGAAATGGTGCTGGAATCATGACTTACAGAATAGACGGTCGGTCTACCATAGCAGGGTTTTTTTTGGATGTGGAGTCGGGCCGTTGGATGGTCTGACTGGTTATCGGCCTGTATTGTAGGGAAATTCTCGGCTATCCCTTGTATAGCGGACTGACTTGTGTTCTATTTCCGCGACTTCACCTTAGGAGTATGGGTTGCAGGAAAAAAACAACATCACGGAATTGAAGGGCAATAAAGCCCTGACGGGTGGAAATCGGCTTGAGGAACTCATTCACGAGCTGATCGTTGAGGTCGGAGAAGATCCGGAACGTGATGGATTGGTACGTACGCCGGCGCGGGTGGCCAAATCCTATGAGTTTCTGCTGAGTGGCTATGATACCGATGTGGCCGAGGTGGTGAACGGGGCTCTATTCGATGTGACCTATAACGAGATGGTTATCTGCCGGGACATTGATTACTTCTCCTTATGCGAACACCATATGTTGCCCTTCTTCGGTAAGGCCCATGTCGCCTATATTCCAAACGGGAAGGTCCTGGGCTTGTCCAAGATGGCGCGTATAGTGGAGGTTTTCGCTCGACGACTTCAGGTGCAGGAGCGACTTACTGCCCAGATAGCGGAAGCTATGGACGACCTCCTTAATCCCCAGGGCGTTGCAGTGGTTCTTGAGGGCGCTCATCTATGCATGGTGATGCGCGGTGTGCAGAAGCTCAATTCGCTCACTATTACCTCATCCATGCGGGGCGCATTTCAGGCGGACCCCAAGACCCGAGAAGAATTCATGACATTGATTGGTGGAGGCTCACGCTGAATACCTCCCAATCCATACAGGCGCAGCCCCAACCCGTGTCCCTGGCATTTGTGCAATCTTGCTTAGCAGAGCATGCGCCGAACGAACGGGTAGATACCAATTTAAAACCTGCCGCCGTCCTTGTTCCGCTAATCGAGCGGACTCCTGGCGGGTCGCTCGATGTTCTTTTTATTCGCCGTTCCGATGGCATCGGTATGCACGCCGGTCAGGTGGCGTTCCCAGGCGGATCCTGTGAGCCCTCTGATGAGGATGGATGGCAGACGGCTATTCGCGAGGCATCAGAAGAAGTAGGTCTACCGCCCGAACGCGTGGAGCGCATCGGTCGTTTGGATGACTACAAGACCATCACGGACTTTCATGTCTCTCCATTTGTCGGGTTGGTTCATGGTGACTTTGAGGTCATTCCTGATCCGACAGAGGTGGCGGATGTCTTCCGGGTGCCCCTCGACGAGTTGTTCACTATGAGGCTCGACACTCATACCTGGCCGCATATTCCCGGAGTCCGCTTTCAGGTCTTTCGATATGGCGAACAGGTGATCTGGGGAGCCACAGCGGAAATGTTGAAGAGTTTTTTGTCTCTACTCGGTCGTACCGAGATTCTATGAAAAAGTTGGTTTGAATGCAGATACAATATGAAGCGATGGAACCGTATAGTGAACGAACATTGTCGATTGAGCCGCTTCTGGCCGCGCATACAATTGTCTTAAGTACCCATGTCAATCCCGATGGCGATGGCCTGGGAGCGAGTCTTGCTCTAATGCGCGGACTGCGGTCTCTTGGTAAGGACGTCCGAATCTATCTCGACGCTCCAGTCCCCGAACGGTACGAATATCTGGATCGGGATTCGGATATTATGGTGGCCGATGCTATCGCGGCCGACTCCATTCGGGATGCCGATCTTTTTGTAGCCATGGATACCAATGATCTGGAGCGCACGGGGCGCCCGTATACCATGCGTGGCGATGCCCCTGTATGTGCGATTGATCATCATCTTGGTGATGTTCCTGACCACGTTATCATGATCTGTGACAGTGATAGCTCCTCTACCGGTGAAATTGTGTATCGTATTCTTGTGCAGGCTGGTGTGGAAATTACCCCAGAGATTGGCGAGCCGATCTACGCATCGATGGTATACGACACCGTGTCTTTCCGCTTCCTACGGAACCGGTCGGAAACCCTACGTCTGGCTGCCAAACTCATCGACCTGGGTGTCGATGCGACCTGGCTCCAGGAACAAATCTATATGAACAAGCCCGTGGACATGCCGAGGCTCCTTGCTCGCGCATTCAAGCGTGCTGAGTTCGCCCATGGCAACCGGGTTGTATGGACCATCGTGGATGCCTCCGATCTGGAAGGCCTTGTTGTAGACAATGATGATCTACGTGAAGTCGTGAGCATGTTGATCAGCCTACGGGGCGTGGAGGCTGCTTTTGTACTCAAGCAGGTCGGGGCCCAGCGTTATAAGGTGAGCGTACGTTCCAAGGACCACCTCAACATCTTTTCTATCGCCAAGTGTAGAGGTGGCGGTGGCCATGCCCATGCGGCTGGAGCCACGGTAAGTGGAAATGTGGATGAGATTGTAAAAGACGTTCTTGCGGAGATCGGCGAGATTATCGACTGAGTGCAGCCTCAGTTTCGGGCCAATTTGCGGACTACGGTCTGAAGGATACCACCATTGCGGTAGTACTCTACCTCCACGGGGGTATCCAAACGAACAGTAGCCATGAAGCGCACGTCGGACCCGTCATTGCGGTGAGCGACGACTTCTATGTCCGATAGAGGCTCGATGTTATTATGCAAGCCAATGATGTCGAAGGACTCGGAACCATCCAACTCCAGTTCGTCGGCCCCCTGGCCGTCCTTGAAGCAAAGTGGAAGTACGCCCATACCCACCAGATTGGAGCGATGGATACGTTCATAGCTCTTGGCGACGACCGCCTTTACACCGAGTAGTAATGTACCTTTGGCGGCCCAGTCACGCGAGGAGCCGGTTCCGTATTGGGTGCCGGCCAGGACCACAAGAGGCGTGTCGGCCTTTTGATATTTCATAGCCGCATCAAAGATGAAATCTACGCTATCGGTGGGGAAATGGGTGGTGTACCCACCCTCGGTACCCGGTGCCACCTGGTTTCGGATGCGCACATTGGCAAAGGTACCGCGCACCATGACTTCGTGGTTACCCCGGCGCGAGCCAAAGCTGTTGAAGTTCTTCTTTTCGATACCGTGGCTTCGCAGATATTGACCGGCGGGGCCATCTTCCGGGATGGCACCAGCGGGACTGATATGGTCCGTTGTGACCGAGTCGCCCAGCTTCAACAATACGCGCGCTCCTTTGATGGATTCAATATCGTCGATGTCCGGGCTGATCCCCTGGAAGAAGGACGGCAACTGGATGTAGGTTGACCGGGAATCCCATGGGTAGAGGTCCTCATCCGCCACCTTGATGGCGTCCCAGCGGGGTTCTCGAGTCGCGTCGGCATAACGAGAGCGGAACATCTCGGGCTGAATGCTACTCTCGATGGTCGCAGCGATCTCTTCGTTGCTGGGCCAGACATCCGCCAGATAGACCGGTTGCCCGGTATTGTCGTGTCCAATCGGCTCATTTTGCAGGTCGATATCAATGGTTCCGGCAATGGCGTAGGCCACGACCAGAGGGGGGCTGGCCAGGTAGTTTGCTTTGACCCAGTTATGGATTCGCCCTTCGAAGTTCCGATTGCCTGACAGGACACCGGAGACAATCAGATTGCCGGACTTGATGGCATTTTCCAGATCTGCGTCCAGAGGGCCGGAGTTTCCAATACAGGTAGTACAGCCGTAGCCGACTACATTAAAGCCAAGCGCGGCCAGATCTTCGAGAAGGCCGGCCGCCTTATAATATTCTGTCACGACCCTGGAACCGGGGGCCAGGGAGGTCTTGACCCAGGGTTTTGTATTGAGCCCGCGTCGCCTGGCGTTTCGGGCCAGAAGACCAGCGGCCAGCATCACGCTGGGATTGGACGTATTGGTACATGAGGTAATCGCAGCGATCACCACGTCACCATGCGATAGGTCGTAGTCTTTTCCTTCAATCGCGACCGCTCTTTCGACCGCTGTGGCCTCGATACCATGTCCACTATGACCCACTGGAGCCTGTAATGAGGTCTGGAAATGGGATTTCATATCGTTCAGATTGACCCGATCCTGGGGCCGTTTAGGGCCTGCCATGGCCGGTTCAATATCCCCCAGATCAAGGACCAATGACGTGGTGAAGTCCGGGTCGGGGCTGTCCGCGGTATGAAATAGTCCCTGTTCTTTATAATAGCGTTTCACATTTTCGATATGGGAGGCGTCACGACCGGTGAGGGTAAGGTATCGGATGGTGATCTCGTCGACGGGGAAGAAACCACAGGTCGCTCCGTATTCGGGTGCCATATTCGCGATGGTCGCACGATCGGCCAGTTGGAGTTGTTCCATTCCCGGACCAAAGAACTCTACGAACTTTCCGACCACACCATGTGTGCGCAGCATTTCGACGATCCGAAGTGTCATGTCGGTGGCGGTCACACCGGCTCGAAGAGTTCCCGTGAGTTTCACTCCGACGACGTCGGGGGCTAGCATATAGATGGGCTGGCCCAACATGACGGCTTCTGCTTCGATTCCCCCAACACCCCATCCCAGCACACCCAGGCCATTGACCATGGTAGTATGGCTATCGGTGCCCACCAGGGTATCGGGGAAATATACTTGTTGCCCGTCTTCTTGTTTTTGCCCGGCTACCGTTGCGATCCATTCCAGATTCACCTGGTGCACGATGCCACGACCGGGCGGAACGGCTGTAAATTGGTCCAGATTGGACTGCCCCCATTTGAGGAATGCATAGCGTTCAGCGTTTCGTTCGTACTCAATCTCCATATTTCGTTCTCGGGCGTCTGCGAAGCGGCCCGAGAAATCAACCTGCACCGAGTGATCGATGACAAGATCGACCGGTACGGCCGGATTCACTTTCTTAGGATCGCCTCCCAGATCGACGATGGCGTTTCGAAGGGCCGCGATATCGACGACGGCCGGAACGCCAGTGAAATCTTGCAAGATGACCCGGCTTGGTATGAAGGGCACCTCGGTTCGTTCACCATTGGGCTGCCAACCGGCCAGGCTGAGGACGTCTTCGCGGCGTACGAGGAAGTCGTCGCAATTCCGAAGAGCAGTTTCAAGAAGTACTCGGATGGAGTAGGGCAACCGATCTAGTTGCGTATGACCTGCGTCCTCCAGGACCTGTAATCGATAGATTTGAGCAGATGCTCCATTGGAAAGCTCAAAACTATCGTAGGCGCCAAACTCGTTCGAGTTCATCGGTGGCCTCCAGCGGCATTCGGATTGATTGGCTTCTAGTGAGCCCTATCGGAACGCGACGAATGCGCCGTGCTCGAAGGCTCCCAGAAACGCGGGCCATTCAAGCACACTTGCTCGTTTATGTCGATGACTTGTTACCGCTGTTACGGAGCCGGAGCGACAATTCTGGGAAGTACGTCTGTAGCTCGACCTGGCACAAAGCTATGAAAGGCGTGGAGATTATCGGCCGCCTTCAGATTGGCCAGTACCGTACGAGCTCCGACTGCGCGCGCTTCCTGCACATAGCCAGCGACTGGATATACGGTTCCTGAGGTACCCACAGCCAAGAACCAATCACATTTTCGCACGGCCCAGATCGCTTCTCGTTGCTGGGCTACATCGAGCATCTCGCCAAACCAGACCACATTGGGTCGAAGCAGATGTCCACACTCGTCGCATTCCGGTAGCTCATTTTCGTAAATCTGGTCGTCGAATACCGGATTTCTGGATTGGTCACATCGTATATTGGAGCAGCGCGTCTGCATCAAACCGCCATGAATTGGAATAACGTTTTCCGATCCGGCCCGTTGATGAAGACCATCAATATTCTGTGTCACCAACAAGAAGTTACCGTTGTTGGCCTTGAGGCGTTGTTCCAGATCCACCAGAGCCTGGTGCCCCGCATTTGGTTGGCAGGTTCGGGCATTTTCGCGACGGGAGGAATAGAAGCGCCACACCATTTCTGGATCATGGCGAAAGCCCTCGGGAGTTGCCACATCCTCGATCCGGTGTTTCTCCCAGAGCCCATCGGAGTCTCGAAACGTCGATAGCCCGGACTCCGCCGAAATCCCTGCGCCCGTCAGCACAACGACAGATGCATCACCGTCGATGCCCAGGGGAACAGGGTCTTTGATGATGTCGGTCAAGGAGATCTCTATGGTGTGCAGGCGTACGAAATATAGACGCAACAAAATGAAAAGAGGCCGGGCGTAATGGCCCGGCCTCTTTCACTCAAGATCAGTGCAGGATTATTATAGGCAGCTATCCGCTCCCGGACATTGCACTGCCAGACAATCTTTACACTTGTTGTTAATGCAAGCCTGGCACTCTGGAGTCTCGGAGCCTGCTGCACATTCTGCGTCGCAGTTTCCGGATTGACAGTCTGCCGAGCATTGATTCTGCGAACATTCATTGTACAGCGTATAGTTGGCCTGGCCCGCCAGAGTACCGTTATATAGGCACGCTGACGTACAGACGTCTACATTGGGACTTGCTGTACAGTTTGTGTCTACGCAGGTCTTAAGCGGCGCACAGGCCTGTGCACCGGAGATGCATGCGTCCGACTCTGCTTCGCAGGCACCATCCAGCGCGAGCGCTGCTGCGGTACAAGCTGGCGGAGGCGGATTACCGCACTCAGCTGCGACACAGGTACGAAGATCTCCGTACTCGACGGCACCCGGTGTGCCATCGGGTGGTGCACAGCCCAGGATACAGGCAAAGGTCGTGCAACCGGCTACACAGAGATAGGCCACTTTGCAGGCGTCCTTGGTACCGGTGGGATCGTCACAGGACTGGGCATCGTCAGCGCAGACTTCGCCCGGGCCGCATGTACCACATGTCCCACCACAATCGTCGGCTCCGCAGAACTTGAAGGCCAGGGGTTCCTGACAGACATCAAGTGGATCACAGCCGGGTACGCATTGACCGTTCTCGTCGCAGATTTCGGTTCCACCACAAAGACCGCCGTTATCGCCACAGGCCGTACCACAGGGATCCCAGCCGCAGACTTTTCCTTCGCAGCTTTCGGCCGGTGTTACGGTATCCTCACAGCTCTCGCAGGTCGTCTGATCGCCACTGCACAGGTCTGACCCGGCACAGTCGCCACAGCTACCGCCACAGCCATCGCTACCACAAATCAATGGAAGTTCCACAGTCCCACAACCCGGGATGCATTGTTCTTCACATTGGTTGTTTACGTTACAGACCCAGGTTCCTGGACCGGTCACGCCCTGACCCTCTGTGAAGCAACCACCACAGTCGTTTTCACAGCCGTCGATCGAACCGCATTTGTCCAGGGTTCCATCTTCGAAGCCACCGCATTGACAGGGATCGATGCACCAACCATCCGGGGTACAATCGAGAGTTGCGAGTTCGCAGGCACCCTCGTTACCTCCACATGCCGGGGAGACATTACCGCATACTGGATCCCAGCCACATTGAAGCTCGACTCCGGTGTCTCGGTCCATACAGAAGAGATCTCCTTCCTGAGACTCACATGGTGCAGCTTCTGCACATTGGCCGAAGCCAAGGTCACATTCGAAGCCCTCTTCACAGGTACCACATTCGGTTTCGTCTCCGCAGGGTACGATTAGACCCTGACCACAGTCCTGGGCATTGGCCAGATCGCATACCGGTGTACAACTGGACTGGCAGGCACCCGCACTGCAGCTTTCGCCAGCCGCGCACGTACCACAGCTACCACTGCAGCCATCGGAACCACATACCTTACCGGTACAATCCGGCGTACATTCCATGACACATTGGCCACCAGCGTCGCAGTTGTAGCCTGCGCTACAGCCTGGGGCACATGTACCACCACAGCCGTCACTACCGCACTCTTTACCAGCACAGCTGGGTGAGCATTCGGCAACGCAAGTTCCACCACTACAGGTTTCGCCAGCCCCGCAGTTGCCGTTGAAGGCGCCGCAGGTACCACCACAGCCATCACCACCACATTCCTTGCCGGTACAGCTCGGGATGCAGAGGCAACTGCCATCAGCCAGACATTGTTCCCCAGCAGCACAGGTACCACAGGAACCATCACAGCCATCGGAACCGCATTCCTTACCGGAGCAATCGGAAGTACAGGAACCACTCGAACATGTGCCGGCAATACAGGTCAGCTCACCAGAACAGGATCCACAGGAACCACCACAACCGTCTGCACCGCAGTCTATGCCAGCGCAGTTGGGAGTACAGTCCACGGTGCAGACGCCCGCATCGCAGATAGGAGCCGCACCCGGGCAGTCACCACAGTCACCACCGCAGCCGTCAGCGCCACATTCTTTGCCATCGCAATCAGGAGAACAGGCCGCGATACAGACTCCACCGTCGCAGATGGGTGCAGCATTGGGACACGCTCCACAGGAGCCTTCACAGCCATCGTCGCCACACTCTTTGGGTGTACCGTCGCCTAATTCGCAACTTGGTGTACAGCCAATGATGCATAGGCCATCTTCGTTACAAATGGGAATCTCTTCCGGGCAACCACCGCAGGTACTACCACAGCCATCGTCGCCGCATTCCTTGCCCTCACAGGCCGGAGCACAGGCAACTTGGCAGGTGCCTTCGTCGCTGCACTCGGGAGCGGCCGACGGGCATGTACCACAGTCGCCGCCACAGCCATCATCGCCGCATTCTCGGCCATCGCAACTCGGTGAGCATTCGACCTGGCAGGTGAAGTCTTCACCGCAAGCCGGTGCGACCGACGGGCATGCGCCGCAATCGCCGCCACAGCCGTCATCACCACATTCCTTGTCGGTGCAGTCGGGAGTACATTCTGTGCCGCAGGTGAAATCATCGAGGCAACTAAGCCCATCTTCACATTCACCACAAAGATTGCCGCAACCGTCGTCACCGCAGTCCTTGTCATCACAACTCGGTGTACAGGCATCAGTTCCTGTATCCGTAACGATTTCTTCACCACCTCCACCGCACGCGGCGAAGGTAAACATACAGCTTGCGAATAGCGCGAGAACGATATTCGACGTGAACAGCTTTTGCATTCTTGTACTCCCTAAAAATTGCGACACCCAATGTAAGGAGGGGATTGTCTCAGTTCTGGGATTACTTTGTCAAAAAAGATATGACCAGAATTCAATTGTCCTGACAGGCTTGCATCTTTGGACCGCAATAATCTGTTTGGCAAGCGGTACAGGCATCGATCTCAAACTCTTCCCCACAGATGCTGCTGCAGTTTGCATACACACAGCCTCGAAAGGCCTGATACAGTGATTGCGCCAACAGGGTTCCTGTCCAATGGCATAGGTCATGGCAGCTCTGGCTTGAGCCACATTGATTGGAGCAATGGACGATATTTGCACAGTCTTCTGGGCCGGCTAGACATTGTTCGGTCTCGGCGGCGCAGCTGGCTCCCGGGGCCTGGGCATCCTGGGTACAAAAGATCCAGGCCGCCCAGCCAGGGTCGGATTCACCCGGTGTGTCACCGCAAACCGCAATGACGCATAGGAGCATTGTATCGAGTCGAGCGGCGCCTTCGGGATATTGTTCAGAGCATTCGATCTGGCAGCTCTCTCCCCCGCCACAAGCCTTGACACATAGAAAGGCCTGTTGGCAGGAGAGTCGTTCGAGCAGTTCAGGATCTGTGGTATCCGGTGGAGACGAGGTGTCGCTACCCGGATCGACGGTCGTTGTATCCGGCACATTCGAATCGATGCCACCGGACGAGTCCATGTCGGGCCCGGCGTCGGACGCATCTACGCAATTGGTAGTATCCCCGTTATTGCAGTCGTTGGTATCCGTCGGCGGAACGCTCGTGGTGTCTGCGTCCTTAGAAACGTAGGTATCGCCAGCTGCGTCCGTGACCGTGTCTGTGCTGGCCCCGGCCGATGCTCCACAGCCCAGGACTGTAATCCCGAGGAGGAGTAATAGGGACCGTGGATTGAAGTTCACAAGACCACCAGATTTATATGCCCGTATCGAGCATAGCCTAGAATGGAAGTCATTGTCTCGATTCACCGGGACAAAAAAAAGCCGGGCGAATTCGCCCGGCTTTTTTCATTCTAGCGGAATGGTACAAATCACATATCAGCCTGACAGGCTTGAATCTCATTTATACACTTTTCCTGCTGGCAGGTCTGGCAAGCCGCCTGTGAAGCTCCAGCTGCGACGCACTCGGCGTTGCATGAACTCGCGACACAGTTGTTGAAGGCCATGTAGAGGTCTTGTCCATTGGCGTCAGAGCCCCAGAGACATTTATTGATGCAATCGTTCTGTGTTTGTGGATTGGTACAGCCCTGTGAACATGTAACGACTCCACTACAGCTGCCGGTCCCGATAAGGCCGCAGTCTACCCGGCTCTGGAAACAAGCACCGCCTTCGGCCGCCACGTCAGAGAGGCATGCCGCCCAGATGGGATCCTGCTGATTTCCGCCTGGGGGTTGGCCACATTGTGCAAGGATGCAGTTGTTAATCGCGCTGAAGAGGGGCTCGCCCAGGGGGAAGCTCTGGGTACATTGTGCAAAGCAACTCTGGTTCTGGCCGCAGCCAAAAGCGCAAAGAGCATAGTCCTGACATTGTGCTTTGGCTTCTTCAGGGTCTGGGCCCACAGTACCGGGATCGGTTTGGGTGTTCCCCTCGTCCGGAAGGCTGAGATTCACATCTTCATCGGTATTACCCTCGTCTGTCCCGGAGGTCGTGTCCGTTGAGTTTACGGTGTCCGAGCCCGTGTTCTGGGCAGGGTCGGCGTCACCGGAGCCACAGGCCAGCATACCGCTGATGAAAAAGGCAATCAGTCCAAATCCAAGTGTCATCTTTCTGGTCATTTGTTCATCTCCTGCGGTTCAAACTCGTATAGAAGCGGCGCTTTGTCCCAATTCCGATGCTCTCTGTCAACTCCAAAGCGGTTTTTTGCCTGGCACTACTGGTGATAGATGTCCTTGCCTCCGCAAGCCATATCGTTACCACACGGGAATCTACGCTCTGGCTATTGACCCGAAGACCATGGCTGGGTTAGGACTGCGCCACCCCGAGTCGGGTGAACGAATAAGTTCGAAGGAGTCGTGATGAGATCCCTCAGGAATACCCTTTATCGTGGATGGAAAGCGCTGCTTTTCTTCGGTATCTGTGCCTGGTTTTGTATGCCGGTCTTTGCTGAGGGTCCAGATGTTGTGGATACGGGCGCGGCGGATGCCGTGGCAGCGGATACGGGCGTGGCGGTGGCACCTGCGGAACCTGCGACTCCAGCGGTTGAGCCAGTAGCGCCAACCGTTGGTGGTAGCGATACGGCCGCCGAGGCAAAGCCCATCACGATCAAGATTTCAGCCAAGAAGATCCGCGCGAAGCAACTGGCTGCGAAGATCAAGAAGGCGACGGCGTACCACTATTCAATAGAGACGAATGCGACGGATAAAAGCCGTTTCACGCTTCGTCTTTTACCGAGAGACCAGGATCCTCGGGACTATTATCTTGCGATGAGCGGCACCGATGATCCGGCTGTAAAGGCCGTGCTGGGCAAGTGGAAATCGTATGAGCCTGCGGCCTACGCGAAACACCTGGCCAAACGGGCTGAGGAAAAGAAAGAAGCCACGGCTGGCGAGGAGGAGAAAACGCCGGTCACCATCAAGGTATATGCGAACGATAAGTATAACGAAGCCGATCTCCGCTTTGTCTGGGAAAAGCAGCCCTCGTTCCACCGGTCCGTCACATTGATGGACTGGTTCATGAAGTTTTCGCCCATCCTCCTGCTGTTATTTGCGATTACTATTGTTCTCGGTCGTCTACCGGCCGTTGAGCTTGGGCATTCCAAGGCATTTCGTAGGCGACGGGTGATGAATTGGCTACCGATGGGCCTGACCTATGCCTTTCTCTATATGGGGCGATACAATCTGAAGGTGGCGCAGAGTGCCTTTGGTGATGTGATGAGCCTGTCCGACTTCAGTTTTATCTTTCTTGTCGGAACGGTGACCTATGGCCTCTCGTTTCTTATCAACGGTCCGGTTACGGATCGCATCGGTGGAAAGAAGGCGATACTGATCGGCGGGGCTGGAGCCGCTCTTTGTAATCTCGGTATGGGGCTTATGACCTACTATGGGTATACCGATAATATTCGACTGACCTTCTCGATCCTCTACGCGGCGAATATGTATTTCCAGAGCTTTGGGGCGGTCGCCATTGTTCGTGTGAATGCCCCCTGGTTCCATGTAAATGAGCGTGGGGTATTCGGGGCCATCTTCGGCATCCTAATCTCCCTGGGTATCTACTTTGCCTTTGATTGGGGCTATATCATTGTGAACACCTTTGACACGGAGTGGGTGTTCCTGGTCCCGGCCGCGATTCTCACCGTCTTCTGGTTCATCGTTTTCGTGGTAGTACGAGACACTCCGGGAGAAGCGGGCTTTGAGGACTTTGACACCGCCGATGCATCGTCTGGCGATGATGGGCCGCAGCTCGCGGCCATACCGGTCTTCAAGAAGATGTTGACCAACCCCGTCATTTTGACCATTGCCTGTATCGAGTTCTGTAGCGGCTTCTTCCGCCAGGCGATCATGCAGTATTTTCCGGCGTTCTCCGAAGCGACAAATACAACCGGCAGTTATGTATACCAGAACTGGGGGCTACTGCTCTGTTGTGCGGGCATTCTCGGAGGCGTCTTTGCCGGCGTGGTTTCCGATCGTGTCTTTCAGTCGCGGCGCGGACCGGTAGCGGCCGTTCTCTATGGGGGCATGTTGGTTGGGGCGACTATCGCCTGCTTCCTGCTGGGAGGACCTGGCATGGGTTGGATGGTGATTTTCTTGTCTATGTGTGTCATCGGCGTCCACGGGATGTTGTCGGGTACGGCCAGCATGGACTTTGGCGGTCGAAAAAATGCCGGTATTGCAGTCGGGATCATCGATGGCTTTGTCTACCTGGGTACAGGCTTCATGGCTCTGCTATATGGTTGGTTGCTGCCTAATAAGGAATATCAGGACTTTGATTTTGGTCTGGGCACCTTCAGCGAGGGGATCCCCATGCAGGCCAGTGAATGGCAGATCTGGCCCATAACATTGATCCCGGTGGCATTTGTTGGGATGGTCCTTGCGCGCCGGATCTGGCATGCGAAACCAAAAGCCAAAAAAGCAGCGACCTGAAGTGAAGAGAAAGTGTAGGAATGGCAGAAGCGCGGAGGATAGGACGTGAACCGTAGATCGTTTCTTGTCTGGGTAAATGGAGTCCTTGGAGGGATTGTTGGCCTGTTGGTTGGTGTTCCTCTACTCGGCCCCTTGTTGGATCCGCTGATTCGCAAACAAGGAAGTGGGGAACGCCCACGTGTTGATGTGGGTCCGGTAGACCAGTTTCAACCCGGTACTGTAACGCAGACCATGCTGGTTACGTCGAAAATGGATGGACCGATCCAGATGCCACCGCGCCCAGAGTTGGGGGTTTTCGTGGTCCGCGATACGGCTAAGAACCTCGAGGTCGACTCGGAGGGGCGCAGTCCGAATCTAAAGGTCCTTAGCCGCGAGTGTCCTCATCTTGGCTGCAATGTGGATTACGACAAGACCCAGGGCTTTGTCTGTCCCTGTCATAATAGTCGTTTTACGACTGACTTTGCCAAGGCAGGTTCCAAGCAGAGGATGACCTCTGGTGGCACCAATCCCTCGCCGCGTAGAATGGATACCCTCGAGGCGCGTGTAGTGGATGGTCGACTGGTTGTTGAAGTCGTTCATTTTCGACCCGGGCGGCCGCAGCCGGAGCCGCGCTCATGAAGCTACCGGCCATTGTTCAGCACACCTTTGACCACGAGATCCCCGGCCGGGCGAGGATCCGTTACGTCTTTGGGTCCGGTCTGTTCTTCGCTATGACCTTACAGGTGCTGACCGGCATCGTTATGGCCTTCTACTATGTGCCGTCCGCGCGTGAAGCCTATGCCAGCGTATATACCATACAGAACGACGTGACATGGGGTTGGTTGGTCCGCGGTCTGCACCATTTTGGTGCCAGCGCTGTGGTGGTTCTGGCCGGACTTCATTTGTTGCAGGTGTTTTTGTCAGGGGCCTATCGGAAGCCGAGGCAGATGAGTTGGATCACGGGCGTATTGATGCTCGGGCTTATCATGGCTTTTGCACTTACGGGGTATCTTCTGCCCTGGGATCAGAAAGGATATTTTGCAACCCAGGTCGCGACCAATATTGCGGGTGGAGTTCCCCTGGTCGGTGAAGCGACGCAGACGTTGATTCAAGGAGGGAGCGAGTATGGCACGGCCACACTAACGCGGTTTTACGCCTTGCATGTTTTTGCTCTGCCCCTTGGGTTGTTGGTTCTGGTTGTTCCCCACCTGGTCTACTTTTTCCGCCATGGAGTGACCGCTCCGGGCAAAGACGTCATGAGTGGTCGGTCCATCAAGTTCTGGCCCGTTCAGGCGTTCTACGATCTTGTGTTCATCACGGTGATAATGGGAGTGCTGTTAACCCTCGCGGTGGTCGTGGGAGCTCCACTCGATGCACCCGCCGACCCGGCGAGCAGCTATGTGGCTCGCCCGGAATGGTATTTCTTATTCCTATTTCAATTGCTGAAGTACTTCGAGGGACCGATGATGCTGCTGGGCACCGTCATCATTCCGGGCCTGGCGGCGGCCTATCTGGTGGTTTTGCCCTGGCTTGACCGGTCGGAACAAAACAACTTGAAGGCCCGCTGGAAGACGGTAGCACCCATGGCTTTGCTAATCATTGTTCTGGCATTACTCACTCTTGTCGCCATGGTTCAGGATTCCAACAATAAGGGGTTTCAGGCGCAATTAGCGGTCCAGGCGGAAGAGTCCCTGGTTGCCAAGAAGTACGCCCGGAATGGGTTTACAGCCTATGGAACCATCGAGGCCCTGGAAGGACGGAAACTCTTTCGAAGCCAGTGTACCAGCTGTCATGAGGCAGAGGGAAAGGGAGCCCCCCAATGCGTCAATGGAACATGCCCGTCGGATCATAGCCTATGTAAAACCAATGCGGAGTGTTATCGGGCACCGGTACTGGATCATCTGGGCTCGCGAAAGTGGTTCCGCGATCAAATCGAACGCCCCGACCACCCCACTCGATTCGGCAATATTCTGGATTCCGCAGGAAACCCTGTTTTCAAGGGCGAGATGCCCAGTTATGCGGATCCGGACGACGACTCCAACTTCATGGAGCCGGATGTACGGGCGGGGTTGATTGAATATCTGATTCAGGGAACAGGACGCCGCTACAATCCGCCGATTAACGAAGAACTTGCCAAGAAGGGCGAAGAGGACTTTGGCGAATGTTCCTATTGCCATGAACCAGGCGAGTTACAGAGTGGACCTCTTTTGATTGAAGCCGTTCCTGGTACTCGACCCATGGTGATGCGCCTTGCAGGTTATGGTTCCGATGTGTTCCTACGATCGATGTTGATCGAACCCGGACACGATCGTTTATATGGCAAGCGGAATATGATGCCGGCCTTTGATCATCTGCACTACACGCAGCTGGACGCAGTTGTCGCCTATTTGCGTACGCTATGCACCGATTGCGTCGATCCATAGGGCGGTCGGATTGACTTTCGTTTGATCTGAATCGGTGAATGGGAGACCATAGGGCACGGAGGAGTCTCCATGTGTAGGTTATTCGGATTTAAGTCCAGCATCGCCAGCCAGGTTCACCGCTCATTGCTACGGGCTGAGAACGCCTTGGCCGTGCAGAGCGAAAAGCATCCTGATGGCTGGGGTGTTGCCTACTATATAGGGGGGATTCCGCATACGATTCGAAATGCGGATACAGCCGTAGATGACCGTCTCTTTCAGCGGGTGTCGGGCATTGTCGCCTCGAATACGGTTGTTGCGCACCTGCGCAAAGCCACGGTGGGGGATATCAATCTGCTGAATTGTCACCCCTTCCAATATGGGCCATGGGTATTTGCCCATAATGGCGAGATCCCGAGGTTCGAAGAGGTGGCCGACGAGCTTCGATCGCGGATTGCCCCGAGGTTGCGGCGGTTCATCATGGGTACGACGGATAGTGAGATCTGCTTTTATCTCTTTCTATCCTGCCTCCATCAACGAACCGAGATCACGCAGCGCTCCGTTCGGTTCGAGCATGCCCAGGCGGCCTTGCAGGACACGGTAGCGCAGATCCGTGAAGTCGCCGACGCCCAATCGGAAGAGCCTTCTTTGCTCACCTTTCTGGCTACCAACGGGAATATGCTCATCGCCTGTCACGGGGGTAAGGAGTTGGTCTATTCGACTCATAAAAAACGCTGTTCGGAGCGCGATACCTGTCCGGCGTTCAGCGTGGAATGTGAGAATCCCACCGATGGATCCATCAACCATGTGATCATCTCGAGCGAGATCATCTCGGACGAAGATGTCTGGCAGACGTTGGATGCATCACAGGGGATCGGCGTGGATCACCGGATGAACGTGCACACATTTGAGGTACAGGCGGCCAGCGCCTGAGATTTCCGTCGCCGGTCTTTATGTTTCCAAAAGAGCTACGATATTATTGTTGTCGATGGCTTGCTGGAAGGCTTCGTCCATAAACCCAAGGGTTCGAATAAGGTCATCTTGCACGTCGGCCAGATTGCGCAGCAACACCTCATTCTCCTTGAGTTTCAGGGCGTCCGAGAGACAGCCTTGTTCCGATTTCCAGATGCGGCGGAATTGTTCGGAATCGTCCAAGGATGCGAGCAGAGCATCCTGGATTTTCATTATTAATCCCTTGGTCTGGTCGACAATTTCAATCGATCCCGGTGCTTTACCACGGGAGATTTTCCATAGGCTGCCGTAGAGTTCTGAGGCGTCCGTGTAGAGTGCCTCGAGTTCTTCGGCCGATGGGCCTGGATCTTCAACAGGCTCGGCTACCGGTGCTGGAACCGGGGCTTCCGGAGTTTCCGAAGCGGTTTCAGTGGCCGTCGTTTCGTCGCTGCCGTTTTCGTTCCCGGACTCGGGTATGTCAGCCATGGTTTCCTCGTTGACGCGTTACTGGTCTCGACTGCTACCACGGAAACCACCGTCAGGTAAAGTGGGAATCAGGATCTTGTCCCCTCATGGTTGGCGTAGTTGCTTTCGTAGTACGGCCGGCTTGGATGTGGGGCGTTTGCAAGTATTATTCCGACACAAATAGGCCGTGGCCTTTCCTTTGATGGCGGGCTTACCGCTGACCCATTCGAGCTGTTGGGCGACATCGTCCTGTTGCGTCCCTTCGGCGATACTGACATGGATGACGTCCGGTACATATTCGGACTGTAGAATTTTCAGAAGCCGGTTACCCGTCTGGGGGGCTCGGTCGGGTGCTACGATTACGAGCTGACGTAGCCCCACCTGGTAGGCGGCGAGGGCGTCGACCATATACGGGATACCCGGGCCCGCGCGTCGGAGGCGTTGACCAAAGGCCCGGAACAAACGGACCAGCGCATTCTCGTAATTCGATTCGGGAACGAAGCTGGCCAGGCGAAGCAGGTTCCATGCAGTTACGGAATTGCCGGAGGGTTCTGCGCCGTCGTAATCGTGGGTACGTCGTACGAGGAGACCAGCCTCTTCTGGAATGTGAAAATAGCCGCCCCAGGATTCATCGAGGAAGCGAATATCCTGTTCTTCCTGTAAAAGTCGGGCTGCAGTAAGCCAGCGGGTATTTCCATCGGCTTCGAAGAGGTCGAGCATGGCCTGAATTAAGAACGAGTAATCGGATAGAACCGCCAGGCTACCCGTTCGGTTCCGGTGATAGGTTCGATACAGGCGCTTCCCCTTGGAGCCGTTCGCTACCCAGACGTGCTGCAGGAGCCAGTCGGCTGTCCTTTGCGCGACCCGCAAATACTCCGGTTTATTTGCCAGCCAGCTACCCCGAGCCAGGGCCGAAATCACCAGAGCGTTCCAGGCTGTGACCCGTTTGCCATCGGTTTCGGGTGGTGGTCGTACCTGCCGAGAAACTCGGAGCTGTTCCAGTTGGGAGTCAAAGCTGCGCGCGGCCGCCAGGGATTTGCGAGGATCGGATTCCCAGGGACCGTCCAGATAAAGAATAGAGCGACCGGCCTCAAAGTTTCCACGGCGTGTTACCCGAAAGGTCTTTGTGAATCTCGGTCCAATGTCCGTTCCCAGAACCGTGGTTAATTCGGAGGGGGTCCAGGTAAAGAACAACCCCTCTTCAGGATGTCCTTTTCCGCTTAATGGAAGGCTATCCGCATCGGTTCCCGAGACAAAGCCTCCATCGGGGGCCTGGCAATCCCGGAGAAGATAGCGATAGGTCCGGTGGGCAATCTCTGCGTATTGGGGCATAGCGAAAGCCACCGAGGCTTCCAGATAGAGCCAGGCCAGCTGGGCGTTGTCGTAGAGCATCTTCTCAAAGTGGGGGACACGCCAATGGGGATCCACCGAATATCGATGGAAACCGCCTCCCGCATGATCGTGCATGCCGCCGGTCGCCATGGCATCCAGGGTTCGGACGATCGCGTCCTTCAGCTCTTTGCGCGGCTGGCGACTACTGTGTCGCAAAAGAAAGAAGAGAGTCGATGGCCTGGGAAATTTGGGGGCGCGACCAAATCCACCGAACTGGGCGTCATGCCGTTGCTGGAAATAGTCGGCAGTCTTGGCCGTGGCGTCTTTACCGGGAATGTTGGAGGGGAGCCCTGTTCGTGCCCGATTCGAGAGTTTCTGAGCCGTCTGGTTGGCCTTCTGCCGTGCACTATCTGGATCGGTTGACCAGGTATTGGAGACCTCCTTCAGGATACTCATGAATCCTCGTCGACGTCCCCGATCCGTGGGGGGGAAATAGGTTCCGCCAAAAAGGGGTTTCAGATCGGGAGTAAGGATGACGGTCATAGGCCACCCACCGTTCCCAGTAAGCATCTGGACCACGCTCATATAAACCCGGTCGACATCTGGTCGTTCCTCACGATCGACCTTGATCGAAACGAAGTTTTCATTGAGGTATTTGGCAACTATGGGGTCATCAAAGCTTTCGCGAGACATGACATGGCACCAATGGCAGGTGGTGTAGCCAACGGATAAGAAGATGAGGCGATTCTTCTCTTTCGCCTTTGCCAGGGCCTCGGGTCCGAACGGGTACCAATTAACCGGGTTGTAACAGTGCTGAAGTAGGTACGGGCTGGTCTCCAGGATAAGTCGGTTTATATATTTCGGATTCCCATCTTGGGCGAAGTTCTTCGTATGATGTAGGGAGGTCTCAGGTGCAGTTTTTCGTCCATCCTGGAGTCGTTTTACCAGCGCGCCTGACAGAGTCTCGGCCCCGGGCAGTACTATAGATGCGTACTTCGCAGTGTTGTTGGGCGCTTGTACGGCGGTTTTCTGGGGCGAGGCCTGGGCTACTGGTTGGGGGGCTGCCTTGGCCGGGGTTGCGGTTTTGGGTTTCTCTTTCTGGGGTTGCGTGCTCGGGGCGGCTTGCGATACCGGGTTGGGCTGAGCCTCCGAAGCGGGCTCGGGATCGGATGCCGCTCCCTTATTGCAAGCCACTGCAAAGAGTACTGTGATCCCGAACGCGACGATCCGGTATCGTTGGGAGTGAATTGCTCGGAGCATGGAATTAGCGCTGGCTTTCACGCCGGGTTAATTCCCACAGAGGGAGGAGTCGGGTGTTTCGCTTGCTCCCTGCTCAATCCACAGCCGAATGATCTCTATTTCTACGTCGGCCAGTTTGCCGCCCTGCGGCATACGGCTACCCGCCGAGGGAGTGTCGGTAACGACTTTGTCGTAGAGGAAACTCGAGTCGGGGTCACAGGGGACAACCATGGTTGCTGTGCCGGCCGCAACGTTGTCGCCTCCTACGATCAGGTCGTTAAAGGACTCGAGAGAGAGCCCGCCCAGAGCAAAGCTGCCATGACAGTTAAGGCAGGAACTTTCGAAGATGGGCATGACCTGTGTGGCGAAATCAATAGGCTCGTCCTCGTTGATTTCCTGGATGTCCTTCTGGTCGAAAAGCGGGTCGCCTGGAATCGTGCAACTGGACAGGAGTACAGCGATTAAAAGAAGTATAGGACCCACGAAAATCTTGTTCATAGCAGCCTCTCGAAATTCATGATGCCTTGTTCGGTCGCGTTTCGCAACGTTGACTATGAAGCCCAAATTTCAGGCCGTTGGGCTTTTCCCGTTGCTGTTGTTGTCAGACGTGTTAAAAGAAACGCCCCTCTTTCGTTGGAGTTCGGAATGAATAGCATCCGCAAGTGTCTTGGATTCGTCTTGATGGTCGCCATTTTGGGTTCTGGGTGCAGCATTACGAAGATCATGCTCAATAAGCAGATCGACGGTACCCAGAAAGCTGGAATCGCCACGAAGCGAGAATCGGATCCGGATATCGCCAAGCGTGCACTGCCGTACGCCCTGAAGCAATATGAAGGGTTGATGGTATTGGCTCCATGGAATGCCAAGCTTCGGCTCATGGCAGCCCAGGGCTTTGTCTCCTATGCCTATGGCTTTGTTGTCCCGGAGTTATGGGGCCACGAGTTCGATGACACCGACGAGGTCTACTACACCAAACGAAAGGCGAAGGATTACCTTAGTCGTGCCCATAAATATGCACGGGAGTACCTGAGACGCGTAGATGGGAAACTGGCCGCGGCCCTCGATGAGCCGAATGTTCTGGCCGAGATGCTTCCGAAAGTGAAAAACCGTAAGAAACTCGAAGCGTTGTATTGGGTGGCGTACACCTGGGCGCAGCGCATTGGCTTTGATACGGACGATGTTGAGTGGATCGGTGGTCTTCAACAGGTGGAAATGATTATGACCCGTGTCGAGGCCGCCTGGCCCGATTATGACGCCGGTGGTGCTATTCTTGTCCTGGCGACAAGTGCTTGTAAGAAAGGTAAGGGCTTTGCGGGCGAAGCCGCTCTGAAAGAAGCAAATGAGCGTTTCCAGCGTGCCATGAAGTTGAACCCGGGCTATCTGATGGTTCGTTATATGTATGCCCGTTGGTATTGCACGGCCATCGGCGACGCCAAGTGCTATTTCGACAATATGAAGGCCGTTATCAACGGGAGCACAGCGGAGCCGGACGGAAAGCAGCTCACGAATGTTCTGGCTCAGGATTGGTCCCGGTACTGGATCAAGCAGGGCGACGAGTTCTTTGAGCCGGAAGATATCCCCGCTGACATCGACGAGGACGAATAACCGCTTGCATCTGAAATAAACCAACACCTCGACGCATTAGCTCGATTGTGGCCTGTTGGCCGAATGAAAATGCACCCTGGAGAGAAATTATGAAACGACTGCCCAGACTTCTATCCGCCTTTGCCGTGATCGCCATGTTACTTGGCAGCGGTTCTATTGCCAGCGCTAAGACTGTTATTCGCTTGGCTACGTTGGCACCAGCCAACTCGTCCTGGGTAAAATCGTTCAAGAGAGCCGCCAAGAAGATCAAGGATCGCACCAATGGTGAGGTTGTGATCAAGATCTATCCTGGTGGTGTCCAGGGCGACGAGAACATCGCCGTGGCAAAGATGAAGAGCGGCAGCCTTCAGGCGGCAGCCATTACGGCCGTTGGGCTCTCCAAAATCTCAAAGGATGTACTCGTCATGCAGGCGCCGGGCCTTCTTACCAATACGGCGAAGCTCGACCGGGTGCGCAAGGGCATGCAATCGACCTTTGAAGAGTCCATGGAAAAGAGTGGGTTCATCGTTCTGGGTTGGGCCGATGTAGGCATCTTGAATGTGTATTCCACTCGACCGATTCGCAGCCCCCAGGATCTGCGAGATAGTGGTGTGAAGCTATGGCTTTGGAGCTCCGATCCAATCGTTCCCAAGATGGCCAAGATCCTCAAGAAGTCCGGTGTCTCTGTCGGCGTTCCGGATGTATTGCCGGCACTGAATACCGGCCGGATCAACACATTGTTGGGGTCGCCCTATGCCTGTCATACTCTGCAATGGTGTTCCAAGATGAAATACCGTACTGAGCTCCCGATGGGGGCTACAGTCGGAGCCATCGTGATCAAGAAAAAGGTCTTTGAGAGTCTGTCTCCTGCGCATCAGGCTATCGTGCGTGAGGAGCATTCGAAGGCCGCGAAGAAGCTGATTCGTAAAGTCCGTCGCCTGAACAAAAAGACCTTAAATCTCCTCAAGACGAAGATCGAGACCGTACCGTTGACGGCGGCCGAAATCGCCGAGTGGAAAAAGCTCTTCAAGGACGCACAGAACGCGTTGGCCGGTTCGGTCTATTCGAAAGCGACATTGAATCGTGCCCGTAAGCTCTCTGGCTGGAAGTAGGCATGAAGACCTTTGAACTGCTCTATGGCAAAGTCCTTAGACGGCTGGAGCAGACGGCGGCGCTGGTTCTATTCCTGGTGATCCTGGGTGCCGGACTCTTCAACCTCTATGGTCAGAAGGCGGATCACTCACAGACCATGTATGCTCGCCATATCATGGTGCTTTGCGCCGTGTTCTTATGCATGCTCGGTGGGGTCATCGCGACCCGGAAATTCCGTCATATCGCGGTAGATGCTGTCACTCCCTACATTAAGGAGCACCTTCGTAGACGCCTGGAAGGGATTTTGAGTGTGGTGTCGGTGTATGTATGTATTCGAATCGCGTACATCGCCATGGCAATGCACAATAAGGGTGCTTCAAAGACGGATATCCCAGGGTCCATCACCCTGGCGACCCTGATCTTCTTTTCTCTGATGGCCTTTCACTTTGCTGTAAACGCGGTGATTCGTCTGCAAGGGAAGACTCCGGAAGAGCTGGGCCTGGCCGTGCCGGACGAACTCTGTGATGTGGATCTGGATGTTCTGGACTCTGATCCCGTTAGCAGGGAAGAGGGCGCATAATGGCGTATGTCGGAGTCGTCGCCTTCATCTTATTGGGTGGGCCGCTTTTCATTGGCATCACCTTATATGCCCTGGTTTCCTTCCCTGGCTCCGGACTGCAACCGGAAAATATTATTATCGGTATCCGGCAGTTGACCCACGGCGCCCATGGCGAGGCGGTGGCGGCAATCCTCTTATTTACCGTGGCAGGTTTCCTGCTGGCCCAGAGCAAGGCGCCGAAACGCATTGTTCGCCTGGCGGAAGCGGTTCTTGGTTGGTTGCATGGTGGCCTGGCCATTGTCACCATTATGACCCTGGCCTTTTTTACTACCTTTACCGGGGCCTCGGGTATCACGATCATCGCTCTGGGTGGTCTGTTGTTGCCCTTATTGCTTAGCCGTGGCTATCCCAAGGACTTCAGCCTGGGGGTTATCACCGCGTCCGGTAGTATCGGACTATTATTCTTTCCCAGTTTGCCGGTGTTCTATTGTTCGACCATCTTTCTGGTGAACGAGCAGACGGCGGTAACGCCCGAAAAGTTATTCCTGGCTGCCCTCTTGCCCGGCATGCTGATGGTGGGCCTGGTGACGATGTATGCCTATTGGGTTGGTCGCAAGCATAAGATTGTGCGCACGCGCTTCACCTTCAAAGAGGTCTTCGACGCGTTCCGGGGTGCCATCTTCGAGGCGACTTTGCCCCTATGGCTCCTCTACGCTGTGCTGAGTGGAAACTTCGGCTTTAATGATATTGCCTTGCTCACGGCGTCGTATCTCTTTGTGGTCGAGGTCATCATCTATCGCGATATTCACCCCTTCCGTGATCTGCCGAAGATCGTCTACGAGGCCGCCGCGGTGGCGGGGGCCATTGTTATGATCCTGATCGCAGTAAATGCCTCGAATCAGGTCATGACCCAGGATCAGGTGCCGGACAAGTTGGTGGGCTGGTTGCGCGAGAATGTGCACAGCCAGATCCTGCTGCTGGTGGGCCTCAATCTCCTCCTGCTGCTGGTGGGCTGCCTGATGGATATCTTCTCGGCCCTGGCCTGCGTGCTACCTCTGCTCGTTCCTTTGAGCATGGGGGCCGATCCGCTGATCGATCCACTCCATCTGGCGGTAATTTTCCTGGCCAATCTGGAGCTTGGCTATATCACTCCGCCGGTGGGCATGAATCTATTCATTTCCGGCTTGCACTTCCGTCGTCCTATCCTGACGGTGGCCAAATCGGTGCTGCCGTTCCTGTTCATCATGTTGATTTCCGTCTTGACGATCACCTACGTGCGCCCCTTGTCTACATGGTTGCCCAACGCGGTAATCAAGGAGCATAAGACCGAAGCGGAAAAGGCGGAAGAAGCCAATCTGGAGCAAGCGGAGCAGATTGAAGACGTGGATATTGAAGACCTATTCGTTCCGGGTACAAACCTCACAGATCGTGTCAGCCTGAAGAACTTCAAAATCCTCGCCCAGGATCTCGAGACCGGCGAGACGGACTGTGCTCTGGTATTGGTCACCAAGGTGGGCGATACCGAAGTCGAGCACAATCTTCAGATCCTTACGTCGGATGATCCGCCTACGCAGTTTACGGAGACGATGGATCCGGCCCTGCCGTCGGATGCTGTGGAGGCCTTTACGGCGGCTCGCGCGGAAATTGAATCTCGGACCCAGCAGCTTCCCGGTTCCGATCTTCTCGACCATTGTACCGGCGAGGCGCCACAGCTCGACGAAGAATAATGTCTTCAGACCGGGGAATCGTTTGCCCGAACTCTAATCCCTTCGTATGATACATAAGGTTGTATCTGGAGGATGGTATGGGTCGACGTGTTCTAGTCGTTTTCTGCGCTATTATTTTCTTGTGCATGGGTTGCGGATCGTCGGATTCCGGCACCGGTACCGACACGGGTCAGACGGACGATCCGGGCCAGACGGACGATCCGGGCCAGACCGAAGATCCGGGCCAGACGGACGATCCGGGCCAGACGGAAGACCCGGGCCAGACGGAAGACCCGGGCCAGACCGAAGATCCAGGTCAGACCGAAGATCCAGGCCAGACCGAAGATCCAGGCCAGACGGACGATCCAGGTCAGACCGAGGATCCGGGGCAGACGGACGATCCAGGTACGGCCGAAGATCCAGGCTGTATTCCCGATTGCGAAGGGAAACTCTGCGGCGACGATGATGGCTGTGAGGGCGTATGTATTGTGGATACCTGCGGTGACGGTGGGGAATGCACCAATATGGTCTGTGATGCTACCGAGGGATGTATCTCGGTTCCTGTATTCGACAGTACAGCCTGTGGTGATGGCGGTGTCTGTGTCACGGGCCTATGTTGTATCCCAGATTGTGAAAACAAGGACTGCGGCACCGACGGCTGCCTGAATCTTTGCGGAAGCTGTGACGATGGTCAGTCCTGTACGCCGGATGGCCTATGCGAGGATCCGCCGCCCCAGGCCGATGCAACCGGTTGTTCCGATGGGACTCGCGAGGGCTTTCTAGACGTGGGCGGCTTCCCCTTCCTGGCCGCTTGTGGCGGGGCCTGGGATGTTCCAGGAATACACCATACGGGCCCTGACGGGCCGGAACCAGCCTGCGACCGACAGGCGGGAAATACGGGTGAAAATGCCGCTGGTGCGGGCTGCAATGTAGAAGATCTATGTGGTGTGGGTTGGCATGTCTGTCTAGGAAAGGACGACGTCCAGATCCGAAACGAAGGGGGCTGTACTGGAATCATGGACGGTGCACAGAGCCCGGCCTTCTTCCTGGCCCGGATTTCATCTACAGGCGCGTTCAACTGCGCCCCGGACACGATTGGAGACCCGACCAGCTCTAATGACCTCTTTGGCTGTGGTGATCTGGGCTGTCCTGCGACCCAGGAGACCTGCGCGCCATTGACGCTGGGTTCCCACGACCGGTGTAAGTCCTTGAAGAACAAGCCCACCACGAACTGTGCCTGCTCCTGGAATGCGGAGGAGACCGAGGTAAGTTGTACTCCCAACTCCGGTGGTTGCGGCTGGTGTGACCCCCTGGACTACTGGAATGTATTTCTCGGTGTGGACCATCCCGATGTATGGGATTGTGGAACCAACACCACCCAGGAGGCCAACTACGTGGTCAAGACGGACACCTCGCAGGGAGGCGTTCTCTGCTGCAAGGATGAGTTCTAGATTGGCGGTGTACGAGCAGCGCAAAGCGACCGGCGTGGTGAAGACGAAACCCTATCAACAAGGTGGAGCTCTTTGTTGTCGAGAGGTTGTAGAATGAGATCTGCGACACTCCTTATTCTTTTCCTTTGGGCTTGCGGCGGCGGTGAAGCCATGACCGCAGACCAGGGGGCCAACCCGGCCGATGGAGCGCAATCCGACCCTGGCATTTCCACCTCTGAGACACAGGGTGAAGGGATCAAGACCGATGGTCCGATTACAGGCTGTGAGCCTGTGCTTGTTGCTGTGCCCACGGAGAACTTCTTCACAGACATCTCAGACCAGAGCGGCATCCGGGTAGGGAATTACTCTGAAAATCCCCCCGACGGAACGATCATAAACGACCACAGCCGTCTAGGCTTCGCCGACATCAACGGCGACGGTTTTGACGACATTGTGATGCACAGTCTCTATCCCAATCCACAGAATGGTGTTCCCTTCGAGCACCTGGTCTTCATGAACAATGGGGACGGCACCTTCAGCGACTTCTCCGATGAGAGCGGCCTGCGCAATGTACAATCCGGTTTCTTCGCCTTCGGTGATGTAGACAACGATGGCGACCAGGACGTCTTCTCGGGCATCGACATCCCCTTTCCAGGGCTCAGCCATCAGATCTTCTTGAACGACGGCCAGGGTCACTTCGAAGCCGTGATCGGTTCGGGGTTTGAGAGCTATACCAACAAGACCCACGCGGGGAACGCGGTCTTCGCAGACTTCAATAATGACACGACTCTGGACCTCTATATAGGTAATGGACACACCGGTGGAGGCATCTCGACGGCCGAGCAGATCTTCGATTCGCTCTTCTTTGGTGATGGTACTGGCAGCTTCGTGGATATGAGCGCCAACCTGCAGATCAACCCTCCCATGCTCAGCAACGGCACGGTCGTCTGCGATTACGACGATGACGGCGATCTGGACATCTTTGTCTCGGTCTATGGGGTCAGCAACGGTAATGGCCGGAACATCCTTTGGCGCAACAACAACGGTAGCTTTGAGAACGTGGCGGTGGACGCAGGCTTTGCCAGTCAGCCGGGGGGAAACCCCTACCTGGCGAGCACGGGCTATGGTCTGGACCCCGAGCCCGGGAAAGGACCAGGCACCTACATGGGGGGCAATGGCTTCGGTCTCGCCTGCGCGGACATCAACAACGATGGTTATATGGACATCTTTCAGACCTCCATTTCGCATCCCGACAATGGGACGCCTAACAGAAAATGGTCGGACCCAAGCCTTGTCTTGATTAATTCGGGACCGGAGGGTGGATTTACCTTCACCAATGAAGGTTACGCTCGCGGGCTGCCTTTTGCCGAGGGTGATGTGGATGGTGGTGCGGTGGATTTTGATAACGACGGTCGTCTGGATCTTTCACTCTCTCGCGACAGCAAATACGACAGCGGCTACGATCCCGTCAGCCAGATCGAGCAGCGCAGTTGGTTTGGTTTGATGCACCAACAGGCAGATGGAAGCTTCCAGAGCGTAGGGATCGCCAGTGGGATCAACATCCCCGACATCGGCGTGCGTGCGAGCCTCACCGTCTGCGTGGATGATTCGGCGTGCACGGAGGCTGGAGAACAATGTTTGAAGGAACGTTGCCGTCATCCCTGCACCACAGCTTCAGACTGCACTGGCGATCATGAGTATTGCCACGCGCAAGGGTTCTGTAAGCACCTGGCCACCATGAAGAAGGCCCAGAATCACGCCTGGTCAGACATCGACCATGACGGAGATCTGGATCTGCTGGTGGGTGGTCGAGACACCGGCGGTGGGCGCCCGAACTTCCTCTTCAGGAACGACATCGGCTCTGAGAACCGTTGGATAGGGCTGCAGGTCTCAGGGGATGGGGTTAGCTTGCATCGGGACGCCGTTGGAACCCGCGTACAAATTCGGTTCACCGATCAGGTGATAACCCGGCATGTGCACTTGAGCCGTGGGATGCACAATTCCATCGACTCGAAGGCCCTTTTGTTTGGACTCGGTGATTTCCCGTGTGCGTACACAGTAGAGGTCCGTTGGCCCGATGGTACCGAGATCAGCTTTGCATCAGGCAGCTTCTCCGAGAAGACCTACCTGAAACTGATCTATCCAGATCAGTTAACGCCTTAATCGGCTACGTTCAGCTGACCTGTTCGGTGGGACGAATCAGCATATCGTGTACCTGCATATGATCCGGCGCCTGTAATACGAACCGTACGGCATCCGCGATATCTTCGGACTGGAGTACCGGAAACTGGCTGTAGGTTTGCTCGGCGGCCTCTTTGCTCTGATGGTATTTTTCCGCAAATTCGGTCTCTACATAGCCGGGGCTGACGGCCGAAACACGAATCTTGCTTGTGGCGCCTCGGAGCTCTTTCCGCAATCCCTCGGTTAAGGCGCGGACGGCGAATTTTGTGGCCGAATATACGCCGCTTCCACCGGGTACCCGATGACCCGACATCGAAGAGATATGCACGATATGTCCGTTATCACCGCGATCTCGCATATCGGTGATGGCTTCGCGGCTACAGATGCATAGGGCCAGCACGTTTACGTCCAGCATCTCACGCCAGGCTTCGGTTTCCCCGTTCATCAGGGTCGCTTTATGACCAAGCCCGGCATTATTGACGAGGACATCAACGCCCCCGTGGCGCTGTCGGACGGTGCCGAAGAGTTCCAGGATCGAAGTCTCCGATCGAAGATCAACTCCAACCCCCTTAAAGTTCTCTTCACCTAGCTCAATTTGTAGCTCGCGTAAGCGGTCGGTTCGGCGGGCGGCTCCGACCACTTTCATGCCGAGTCCCACAAGTTCACGGCTTACGGCACGGCCGATACCACTTGAAGCGCCGGTGACCAGGGCGATTTTCCCGTTCCAGGTCCTGGGGGGAGATTTCATGGGGATCAACTATACGCAGGATCGGTTTTTTCTGGGTCGATCCCGTAGTCCTTCATGGCTTTCTTCACCGTCTTTGTAGAAATTGCACCGTGATCGGCCAACCTCTTCAGGGCTGTTACGGCAATACACTCGGCGTCGACTTCGAAGAAACGTCGCAGAGCCGGGCGGGTGTCGGAGCGACCGAAGCCGTCGGTGCCCAGCGGGTAGAAGTCCTGTTCGACCCAACGGGAAATCTGATCGGGAACGGCTTTGATATAGTCTGACACCGCGATGACTGGTCCATCGAGATCACCGAGGATCTGCTGGACCTTTGGTACGCGCGCTTCTTTATCCGGATGGAGTGTATTCCATCGTTCGCAGGCCAATGCCTCGCGGCGAAGTTCGCAGTAGCTGGTTACGCTCCAGACATGTGCACGGACATTATGGGCAGCCAACAATTCTTGCGCCCGAAGTGCTTGTAGAAGGATCGATCCACTCCCAAAGAGATTTACTTCGGGGCCTTTGTCGACATCAGGCTCTTTATATCGATACAGCCCGGTTATGATCTGCTCTGCAGCCCCTTCCGGCATTTTGGGCATTGGATAGGCTTCATTTTGAAGGGTTATATAGTAGAAGACATCCTTATCCTCCTCGTACATCTCCTTCAGCCCGTGCTGGATGATAACAGCGATTTCATGGGCGAATGCCGGGTCATAGACCTTACAGCAGGGGTTGGTGCTGGCGAGCAGTAGACTATGTCCGTCCTGATGCTGAAGCCCTTCTCCGTTGAGCGTTGTACGCCCGGCAGTCGCGCCCAGCATAAAGCCGCGTCCCCGCTGGTCCGCCAGTGCCCAGGCCTGATCGCCGGTTCGTTGGAACCCGAACATACTGTAGAAGATATAGAACGGAATCATGGGTTCGCCGAAGAACGTATGTGCGGTAGCGGCCGCAGTCAGGCTCGCCATGGAGCCCGCTTCACAGATACCTTCCTCAAGTACTTGTCCGTCCTTGGCTTCCCGGTAGTACATCAGCTGTTTGGCATCGACCGGATCGTAGAGCTGGCCTTTCGAGGAGTAGATACCATAGCGATGGAAAAGAGCATCCAGACCGAAAGTACGAGCTTCATCCGGGATGATTGGGACGATTCGCTTTCCAAGTTTTTCGTCGCTCATTAGCTGGGCGAGGATGCGACCAAAGGCACCCGTGGTTGAGACTTCTCTGTCACCGGAACCGTCAAGGAATCGCTCAAACCAGTCCATTCCAGGGACCTGGAGCTGGGTCTTTCGTTGGGCTCGAGCCGGCACTGGACCACCCAGGGCGTTACGACGTTCCATAAGATAGGCATATTCCTCGCTATCCTCTGAGAAGCGGATGAACGGCGGTTCTTCGAGTTCCTCGTCCGGTATATCGAGATGGATACGGTCTCTAAATGCTTTTAATTCTTCCAGCCGTAGCTTCTTGGCCTGATGGGAGACGTTCCGTCCTTCGGCGCCCGCTCCCAGCGTCCAGCCCTTTACGGTTTTGGCTAGAATGACGGTGGGGACATCCGTTGCCTCGGACGCCTGTTTCATAGCGGCGTAGACCTTTCGGCAGTCATGCCCACCGCGACGTAAGCGCTGCAGGGCTCCGTCGCTAAGGTTATCCACAAGGCGGGCAAGACGTGGATCGGTCCCGAAAAAGTCCTTTCGGATAAATCCTCCGTCTTCGACTACATATTTCTGGTACTGACCGTCTGGGACTTCGCCCATACGTTGTACAAGGACTCCCTCGTCGTCCGCATGAAGCAGAGGATCCCATTCGCGTCCCCAGATAACTTTGATGACGCGCCAGCCGGCACCGTGGAAAGTGGCCTCAAGTTCCTGAATGATTTTTCCGTTGCCACGGACGGGACCATCGAGGCGCTGTAGATTGCAGTTGACCACAAATGTGAGGTTGCCGAGACCTTCCTGGGCGGCTACATGGAGAGCTCCGAGGGTTTCGGGCTCGTCGCATTCACCGTCTCCGACGAAGCTCCATACACGAGTATCAGTCGTGTCGCAGATCCCTCGAGCGTGGAGATATCGGTTGAAGCGAGCCTGATAAATCGCCGCCAGGGGCCCCAGGCCCATGGATACGGTTGGAAATTCCCAGAAATCGGGCATTAGCCAGGGATGTGGATAGGAAGAGAGCCCGCCACCATCCACCTCGCGGCGAAAATTCAACAGGTTGTCTTCTGTGATTCGACCCTCGATAAAGGCACGGGCGTAGATGCCGGGGGCACCATGGCCCTGGAAGAACACCTGGTCTCCAAACCCATTATTCTTGCCGCGAAAGAAATGGTGATAGCCGACTTCGTACAGAGTCGATGCGGATGCATAGGTCGAGAGATGTCCACCAATGCCAGGGACTTTCCCATTTTGTCGATGGACCATGGCCATGGCATTCCAGCGCACATATCTGCGAATACGCTTTTCAATGTCTTCATCGCCCGGGTAGGCAGGTTCATTGCCCGGCGGGATGGTGTTTACATACGGTGTTTGCACCAGAGCCGGTAGAGGCACATGCTCGAGATGGGCACGTTTAAGCAGGGTCGTGAGAACGTAGTACGCGCGTTCGAGTCCCCCTTGTTCCACCAGCGCATCGAACGACTCCAGCCATTCGGCTGTTTCGAGGGGATCGACATCCGGAACCTGCATATGCAGTTGTGGCAGTTTGTGCATGTGTCCTCCGGATCTACATATTCCACGGATAGACCGAAAACCGAGCCAGTTTCGCGGATACCCGTCGTGCCTAGATAGTTACCTCAGTCGAGGTACGTATGCCAACCCTTACATAGGAGAGGTCTTGAATTCGTTTACAGTATCTGGTCTTGAACCTATCTCAGCCTACGCTCCACCTCATCGGCGTCCGTTGGACGCGTGGAGTGAAGGGCCTGATATACCTTCAGGTATTCCCGGTAGTGTTTCTTGGCCATATTCTTGCTAGCGTTCGTGTTTTTGTCCCAATAGATATTGGCCAGTTCTCGGTGGGCTGCGGGGATTCTCTGCCCACCATGTTTTACGGCGCGCGCCAGATGTTCCTGTCGCCCCTTCCGGTTATTTTGCCGCTCGGCGATTCGGGCTAGCTGGTAATTCGCCTGGGGATGGAAGCGGTCCTGCTTTACAACTGCGCTGAGATGAACCCTGGCTTCTCTAATACGTTTACTCTGGATGAGAGACGTGGCGTAACTCACCTTGATGTCGGTATTGAATTTATCCAGGCCAAGAGCGCTTTTGAAGTCCTCGTGTGCCATTCGCATTTCGGATTTTGCGTAGTAGAGGTTGCCCCGCAGAAGGTGAGCCCTGGCGGCTATCTCATTGGTGACAGGAATGCGATTCGTTTTCTTTCCTGCGATGCTCTCAATCACATTCTCAAGTACCGAGAGGGCCTCTGTACTTTTCTGCTTGGCAGAGCCTGGGTTGGTCTTCGTTTCTGCGCGAAAGAGTTCGATGAGAGTTTCCGCTCGTTTGATCTGAAGTTTGACCGAGTAGATGTCCCTCGAAGCACATTGTGCGCCTTCACATTTCTTTTCTACGGTCAGCTCTACGGCGGATTTCAAATGTTTCTGAGCCTCGTTTAGCTTACCGTTCTTTTCGGCGATTGTAGCCAGCAAGTCGTAGATCCTCGGGTCTTCAACCTTGGTGGATTGTTTAGCGCGTTTCAGATGTGCTTCTGCTTTTGCCAGGTCCCCCTTATGAATCAAAACTTCGCCCATAAGGATGTGGGCCAGAGCTTCGTCAGAGTTGTTGGTGATGAAGGTTGCCGCCAGATTTTCTGCTTTGGCGAGTCCACTTTTACCGGACACGTCGAGTAGAAGGCCGATATAGATCTTCAGGTATTCGCCGTTCAACTTGTTGGCGGGTACCTTATCGAACTGCGCCAGCGCCTCCTGCGTACGGTCGAGATCTCTATACACGGCGCCCAGTTTCATACGGAATAATGCGTCCTGGTCGGCCCGGGGCCGATTCGAATCAAGCTTTATGAGGGTGTTTAGTATCTGGATTTGTTGTTTGGGTTGGCCCGAGACAACCTCAAGCTTCTTTTTCCATAGTGGAATTGCATTTGTGACGTTCCGGATCCCCTGGTCGAGAATTTTTGCCGCGGCTATCTTTCCTTGATTCGTCTTTGCTGCCAGATGGAGTTCTGCGATGGCTTTGTAGGGATCGGGGTGATTCGGTGCCTGTTTCAGGGCTTTTTGATAGACCGACATGGCCCGATCGTTGTCTTTATTCTCCATCCACGTATTTCCGGCCAACAACTGGATTTCCAGGTCCGCAGGGTAGGTGGCTAGCGCTTTTTCAATCTGCTGTTCCAGCACCGTAGAGTTATGGTGATCCTTGGCGGCCTTGGCGACCTTGGCGAGATGCTGGATCTTCACCTGGTAGTACACGGGACTAGAGCAATTCAGACCTTTTCCGTCGCATTTAGCCAGGTACTCAGACGTCTTACTTCTGTTCTCGTCCTCGCGGTCTTCTTCCTTGATCTCTTTACCTTCACTATCCGTGATGACCACCAGACCACGTAAGTAGAGCCGAGCGATACGCACGATGATGTCTTCGGTCTCCTTGACCTCCATGGCCGTCTGGAGAGCAGCCAGCTCCTTGTCCGCCTCGGATTTGTTCTGGTGAATCTGCGCCAGGATGAGGTTTGCTTCATATTTGGTGGAGCTATCCAGTTCCCGAGGCTTTCCTTCGGCGTCATTCATGATCGTGGTGATCGTTTCGAGCGCTTTACCGTGAGCATTGTCTTCCCCTTGCATCAGCACCAGCTCGGCTTTTAGCAGGGAGGCAGAATTATGGTCTGGATTGGACTTGATAGCTTTATCAAGATGCGTCGCCGCTAATTCGAGAGCGGCTTCTTCTGGTGGGCCAATCTTCTGGTTATCCTCCAGGATCTTCCATAGCAGATAGGTTTTCCCCAGATAGTAGTTCAGGCGAGCGTCCTTGGGATTGGAGGCCAGGGCCGCGTGAAATACTTTGGCGGCTATTTGCACCTGTCCCTGTTGGAGAAAGAGTTTTCCAACCAGGTATAGATCGTTTTGACCACCCTCCGGGTAGGCCGTCAGATAGCTTTGAAGCTCTATCATGGCCTGCGAAAAGTCTCGTTTGCCGGCCTTGTCGAATGCGCGAATCAACGCAGCACTACGTTTCTGGGTCCATTCTTTCCCACTATAACCAAGGGCTTTTTTACGAATTCTCTTCCATTGCGCGGCCCGGTCCTTCTTGGTGAATTCAATGGGGAACCGCTCATGATACATGGCCCAGACGCGTACACGCTCTTGTTCCAGTTCGTTCATGAGACGGCTCTTTTGGGCGTCTTCCGCGTTTTCCGTTTCGGTCTTGAGCTTGGAGATCTTCGTATCCAGAGCCTTGATGGCCTTGTTGTATCCATCGGGCGTATCCGAATCCAGAGACTTATGCTTATGGACCAGGCCACGATGACTAAAGCCTTTGGGTAATTTATCGAATTTGAGCCCAGCTGTGATGTCTTTCGTTACAGTCTTCTTCTTTTTCTTTGTTTGGGCTTTCTCAGTACCCGGAAGGCTTACGAATCCCTGGCTAACCACCCCGAAGAGCCCGCCGGCTCCGAGGATGATTCCCAGCACCAACGCGAGAATAGCCGACTTTGGTGATGACCTCGTCGCCTCGGGTTCCAACATGGATACGGGAACGTCGCTACTTATGGGCGAGGACCCAGTAACCGGCCCCTTCCCAGGCAGAATATCCAACTCAAGATCGGCCCCTTCGATGCCATCTATTTCCATGTTCAGTGACTCAAGAAGGGGATCCTCGCCTGTGGAATCACCTCCGACTTCAGCGGTATCATCCCCGTCTATGGTCCCTTCGATCGTTGGGAACTCGTCTTCGTCACCGGTGTCACTGAGAAAGGCTTCAAGATCGGCCTCTTCGATGGTCTCGCCCGATGAAGCTTCATCCTCTGGCTCTCCATTGACCTGGAGTTCGCTGGCGACGGCATCGAATAGAGCACCGGCATCTCCGCCTTCTGACGGGTCGATGTCGAGTTCGAGTGCTATTTCTGTCTCGTCCTCCGGCTCGGCTTCGGGCTCGGCTTCGGGCTCGGCTTCGGGCTCGGCTTCGGGCTCGGCTACGGCTACGGCTTCGGTTTCGGCTTCGGCTTCGGCTTCCGGCTCGTCTTCGCCTTCCGCCTCGATTGGTGATCCGGGAACCGGCGGTGGTACCGGGGCGATCTTGTCAGCATCGGCCGGGTCTACCGATCCGGCTCCTGCCCATGGATTGTCGTCCGCGTCTTTATTCGTCTTGTAGACACCGATGAGAGACATATCCACTTCAGAGGGTGCTTCCTCTGTGGTGTCGGCGTTGTCAGTCTTACCCTTTTCGTCTTTTGGCGGAAAATCGTCGCTATTCATGAGCAGTTCACCCAAACCCTGTTGAAATATTTGCTGGCGAGATACAACTTGGCATGCACCTTTTGCCCCTTTGTGCTCCCTCGTTCCTCCATCGCCATTCGTGATCCAGATTAGTAAATGATCATGGCACGTTTCGATGAAATGCTAGCATCGGGGTTTTGGGGCGGTCAAGAAACCCGCCCGGACGCAAAACCACGAACCTCGCGCGATACGTATGGTATTGAGGCCATGTTTGAATCTGGAAATCTGGCCTATATGCAGGACTGAACTACGGAAGAACGCCTTTCTGCTGCCAGTAAAACTTGGGTGCGAGGCGTTTTTCGTTGCCGATCTGGGCCATTGAGTTTGCCTCGTACAAACGACCGTTAACCATCGTAAAGTGTACGAACTCTGATTTTCGAATATCGGTCAGGGGATTTCCGTCCACGACGAATAAGTCGGCTAATTTCCCCGGTTCGATGGATCCAAGATCTCCGTCCAACCCCAGATACCAGGCTCCATGCAATGTCGCGGCGCGGAGCGCTTCAAATGGTGTAAACCCTCCCTCTACGAGAGTCCATATCTCCCAGTGAGCTCCCAACCCTTCCCGTTGGCCATGGGCCCCAATCTGTACACGGCCGCCCCGATCGATGAGGCGCTTGGCGAAGCGTGCGACTTCGATATGGTTCCAGTCGCCGTCGGGAACGAGCATTCGGCGCCGCGATCGGGGGTCGAGAACCTCTCTCGGGACGAATTTGCGAAGCCTGGGATGATCGGAGACCTCGGTATGTTGGTACCAGTACAACTCTCCCGCTAACCCGCCATAGGCCACGTTCAGAGTCGGCGTATAGCCGGTTTCACTCTGGGCCCATAATTGCACGACGTCATCGTAGGCACGCGCCAGAGGAATGGCATGTTCTATCCCGGTGTGCCCGTCGACGATCATATTCATATTGTGCTGAAAAAGGGCTCCTCCTTCCGGTAGAACCATCAGCCCAAGGTCTCGAGCTGCTTTAAGTACCTGTTGGCGTTGGTCTCGTCGTGGCTGGTTGTAGCTTTTTACCGAAATAGCGCCATAGGCCGCCATTCGTCGAAGATGTTGCCTGGCGTCATCCAGGTTGTTGATCTCCGCGCGGATCTCTCCACTCGCACCGTAGAGGATTGTACCCGTAGAGAAGATTCGAGGAGCTGTGATACGTCCGGCGCGCGCCAATTCCGAAGTTGAGAATACCGATGAGCTCCGGTTGGAGGGGTCATGAACAGTGGTTACTCCAAAACCAAGCAACGCATAGTGGCGCCAGTTCTTCTGTGGTGTGAGGCCATGATGGGTATGAGGTGTGTGATCGTGTACATCGATCAGGCCGGGTAGGACCGTTTTCCCGGTAATATCGACTACGTGAGCCCCCGCAGGGACTGGAACCGTTTCTGTGGGGCCTACCGCTTGAATCCGATTATTGATGATGAGGACGGTGCCTCGTTCGATGACCTCGTGGCCTCGCATGGTTACGATGCGGCCACCTACCAGAGCAATTACGCCTTTGGGCCGATCTGTCGGTACCGAAAACCCAATCCGAATCACCTGGGGTGCTGGAGGTTTTTCGGCCCGGGCGTCGTCCACCGAAAGATGAAAGAGATCCGGACCGAGGGACCAATACAGGCGTTGGCTATCACCAGACCAATGGACATAGTCTCCCGAACCAGTGGATAACGGGACGACCGGTAGACCCTTCATACGTGGGCCGACCCGTATCTTCCGCCCGGTTTTGGGGAAGGGGGCCACATAGGTTTTGTACCCCTCTTGAAATGCCAGAAATCGACCGTTGGGAGATACCCGAAACGCGGTCGCCGCTTTGCTTGTAGCCCAGGTTTTCTGGCGTCCAGTCTTCAGGTCGAGACTCTTCAGGAGATGCTGATGTTTCGCTGTTGCGGATTGGTAGAATAGTAGATTCGGGTCTGCCCCGAAATGAGGTTGTGAGCCCTTAAGGTGCAGCTGTGACGGAGATCCTCCCCGGATGGGGATTTGATATAGGTCTGGGGAGCGGGACCAGAGCTTACTGACGAGGTATCCACCGGCGATCTTACGGTAGATCACCGACCGGCTATCGGGGCTGAAAACGGGTTCAATATAGTGGCCGGGGCCGGTGGCAAGAGATCGACTTCGGCCTCCACTGGCGGAAACAACTCGCACGCTGCCCAGCTTCTCGTCGCTCCAGGTCGTGTACACGATATATTTCCCATCGCGTGAGAAAGAGGGATAGAACTCAAAGACGTTCTTGTCGCGAGTCAGTCGTTTGGGACGCCCATCAGGGAGTTTGCGGACGTAGAGGTGTCCGAGCGCCTGAAAGACGACAGAACGCCCATTCGGAGCCACGGAAACCCAGCGCAACATGCGGGTGTCGAAGTCCTTCGGAGCAACGGATACGGGGTTTCGTAAGGCCCGGGTAATCTTGCGTGTGGAGTCGACGCGGAAGGGAATCTGTCGCGTTTTATTCGTCTTGATATGGGTCCGGTGGATATGTCCTCCCGCCCAGAATACGACGCTCTTGCTATCCGGGGTCCAGGCCATGGCAGGGTAGACCCCATGGATGGCCCAGGTCTCTTGAAGATCGCGATCCAATTGGTCGTAGAGGATGCGTTCCGCGCCGGACGTCATATCGTGTAATACCAGAACGCTCTGGGCACGAATCCGCCGGATATATGCCATCCATTTCCCATCCGGGGAGGGAGTCGGTCGAATCGCTCCACCGGGTCCTCCCAGGAATTGTTCGATATCCCCACCTTGCCGATCCAGGCGGTCGATGGCGTAGATCTGTTTGTTGGAGTCCTTATTATATTCGAATCGGGGCCCCGGGGTCGCATCGCGACTGAAGTACAGGTAGCGACCGTCGGGTGAAAAGGTTGGTTCCCCGAGATCTTTCTGCTGGTTTTGTCGTTTGGTCATCTGGACACCACTGCCTCCACGGCGGTGCATGAGCCAGATTTCGCCCGCCCCCACACTTCGGCGCGAGGTAAAGTGCTTCCGGGCCGCGATATACTTCCCGTCGGGGGACCAGACGGGGCTGTTGAAGAGACGATATATCTCCTTTGTAATGGCCGTGGGATCTTTTCCGTCGTGCTTCATCACCCAGATGTTGTCGCCCCCTCCCCGGTCGCTTGTGAACGCAATCTCCGACCCATCGGGGCTGAATCTGGGCTGCATATCCCAGGCGGGGCCTCTGCTAAGCGAGCTCGCGTCTCCTCCGTCGATGGGCAGACTGTAGATGTCTCCGAGCAGGTCGAAAACAAGGGTCTTTCCGTCAGGGCTGACGTCCAGACTCAACCAGGTACCGGTAGTGGTTTGAATGGTTACGGTCTGGGTTGGTCCGTGTTCGGCCTCTACATTCCATTCCTCTGGTTTGGGGCGGTCCCGGTCGTTTTCGTATTCGCCTGCGGCTTCGTTGGGAGCGGTGGGACCGTGGTTGGGATCGGCCTGTGCCCAGCAGGGCCATAGCAGGGCGGCGAGGAGAATATGGAGTAGGCGTCTGGGGATCACGTGCGGCCTCCTTGAACCCGGTGCATATTGAACGGGTTAGGACTCATCAGGGTCGGAAAAGCATTTTGCCAGCCAGGCGTGGAATTCCGATGTATTCACTACGGTTGTAATGGCCCGGTCCCCATGCCTGGTCAACAGTTCCGCCACCTGGGTGCGGACGTTGGCCTTTTCCAGAAGCTCTCTCACGGAGAGGTCTCCATGTTCATGGATTCGGTTGTCGATATATTGCTTGATGGCGGTCAGAACCTCCTCTCGATTGAGGTTCTGGACGATAATTTGCTGGAGCCATCCGGAGAGCTCATCTGGGCCGGGATCCGCTCCGAGGTCGCGCAGATCTGCCCAGCGTAGCAGCAGGATGTTCTTAAGGAGTTGATGGCGAGCTGCAGCAAATTCAGCGGCGTTTTCTGACGCCCGTAAACGGGTCATAAGTTGCTGTCGGAAGGTGTCTGCGGAACGATGCGCGAAGTCCTTCGCTTGAACAGACAGTGACTTTTGTAGTTCGGCGCCAACCCCGGACAAAAAGCTACTCCCCTTTTGGCCCATCCGCCCAGCACCTCGGGCCAGGGATCCAAGGACCCCCGATGATCCGGCAAGAGGGCTTCGTTGGACAAAGTCCTCCAGAGTGTCGGCAAGGGCCTCCCCCAGGATCCGCCGCACGAAGGCGGGGTCAAGGACATCATCAAGAATGCCGGATGGGTAGGAGAAGGGGCGTCCCAGGCGCGCCTCTATTGCCGTGACAACGGTGTCGGGAATGGCGTCGCCGAGGGGTATATTGCCCAACTCCGATTCGGACTCCTCGGTGTTGAAGAGGTGCTCCATTTCCAGTGCGATCTGCTGTTGTCCGAATTCGGAAGTCAGCGCATCGCTCAGAATCGTCGTAATGACGTCGGGTTCAGCCAGTTGCGAAACCGTCTGGTTCTCTATCCAGGAGAGAGCCAGGCCGATGAGCTCTTTGCGCAACGCCTCCGAGGCTTGAAGCCTTGTTTGTACCAGGCTGGCCAGATCGTTTGGGTTCATGGCGAAAATGGGGGTGAAAGTCAGTGTCGTCGCCGTAGGATAATCCCTGCAAAAATGGCGGACGACGACCAGAGAATCTGTTTCAGATGCCGTTTTTCGCACTGGAGCGCAAATCACGCAACCCGTAGTCGAAATCGTTTGACAGGTGGGGTCGCAAATGGCGTAAGTTTCTCCACCACGCGCAATGGATAGGCGCAACGGAGAGGTGAGCCATGACGCAGATTGTCGGTATTCGTGCCCGGGAGGTTCTTGACTCCAGGGGGAACCCTACGGTCGAGGCTGAAGTACACCTTGAAAATGGCGTTTTTGGTAGTGCTATCGTGCCATCAGGCGCATCCACGGGTACCCATGAAGCCCTGGAACTCCGCGACGGGGATACGAATCGTTTTGCCGGCAAAGGTGTCCAGAAGGCCGTAAGAAATGTAGAAGAAGAGATCGGTCCGGCTATTCTGGGGTTTGATGCGGCCGACCAGGCCCTGGTTGATAAGCAGCTACTCGAACTCGATGGCACACCGAATAAAACACGGCTTGGTGCCAATTCTATGCTCGCAGTATCCATGGCGACGGCCCATGCAGCGGCGGAGTATTTTGGTGTTCCGCTGTATCGGTATCTGGGCGGTGTACAATCCCGGATTCTGCCTGTGCCGCTCATGAACGTCATCAACGGTGGAGCCCATGCGGATAATCCCATCGATATTCAAGAGTTCATGATCGTGCCGCACGGCTTTCCGTCTTTTCCGGAAGCATTACGCGCCGGAGTCGAGATTTTTCATACCCTCAAAGGTCAGCTGCAATCACGAGGCTTGGCTACGAGTGTTGGTGATGAAGGCGGTTTTGCACCCCAACTGGACAGCACCGAGGTGGCTCTTGAGCTTCTTGTTCAATCCATTGCAGATGCTGGCTATACCCCGGGGAGCCAGGTGGCTCTGGCGCTCGACGTAGCGGCCACGGAGTTCTACCGGGATGAGACGTATCTACTCGATGGAAAGACCCTGGGATCGTCGGATCTGGTGACCTTCTACACGGGTCTGGTGGAACGCTTTCCCATCGTGAGCATTGAAGATGGAATGGCGGAAGATGACTGGGATGGTTGGGCGAGTTTGAGCGGTGCTATGGGCGACACCATTCAACTTGTTGGCGATGACCTGTTCGTAACGAATCGAACACGGCTGGCCCGTGGCATCTCCGAGGGGATTGCCAATGCGATTCTGATCAAGATGAACCAGATTGGTACTCTGACGGAGACTTTTGAAACCATGGCTCTGGCAGAAGAGAATGGTTATAAGAATGTGGTGTCCCACCGCAGTGGTGAAAGCGAAGATACAACCCTGGCCGATCTGGCTGTGGCCACCAACGCCGGTCAGATCAAGACAGGCTCGGCGTCAAGAACGGACCGGATTGCCAAATATAACCAGCTTCTTCGGATCGATGAAGACCTGGGTGGGTCGGCCCATTTTGCCGGGTCGGACATCTTCCAGCGTACATTTTGAGGGGGATCCATGGAGTCGATCGTAACGGTATCTGACAACGCGGGAGTTCGTACCCTCATATTGAATCGTCCCGAGCGTAGAAATGCCCTCAGTTCAGAGCTGGTACACGAACTACGGGAGCGATTGGTGGCCGCCGGCCAGGATGAGGGCGTCCATGTGATCGTCTTAACCGGCGCCGGCAAGGCGTTTTGTGCTGGCGGAGATCTGAATCCAGGCGCCATGGGAGGCGTCGCCAAGCAGCAGACGCAACGTCTTGCATTTGTGGAGCTCCTGGAGACATTCAGCCATGTGGGAAAACCGACTGTAGCGAAGATCAATGGCCACGCATTAGGCGGCGGTTTTGGTCTGGCGCTTGCCTGCGACATCGCCATCGCGGCCGAGTCCGCTACCCTGGGTACCCCGGAGATCAAGGTGGGCCTATTCCCCATGATGATCATGCCGTTGATCCTGCGTCATATGGGGCGAAAGGCCACCATGGATCTCCTGCTTCGGGGTGAGCGGATGACTGCGGCCGAAGCATTGGAGAATCATTGTTTAACGCGGGTGGTCGCGGATGACGAATTGGATGCTTTCGTAGACCAATATGTCGGCCAGCTATGCAGTTTTTCTTCGGCCGTACATCGTCTGGGGGTTCAGCATTTCCATCGTATGGCGGATCTTTCGCTTCACGAGGCGGCCGCTTTGGGGGCCGATGGTCTCGGGCTTAATTTCTTCCTGGAAGATGCAGCCGAAGGGCTGACGGCGTTTCTGACCAAGCGCGATCCGGAGTGGAAGGGGCGTTGAACCTTGCGTCGAGCTTCCAGGTCTAAAGCTGAAGCCGTTGCTTCAGGTCGCCGCTCTGGTCCAGTGTAGCGAGCTCCATATATCCACCCACCAGCTCGTCATCCAGAAGAATAATCGGGACGGTTTGCCAACCGGTTTTTGCAACGATGTCTTGGCGGGTCTGATTATCTTGGATGTCGACTTCACGATAGGGGATCGAACGAGCGTCGAGAAGGCGTTTGGCCATCACACAATATGGACAGCGATCCGTAACGTAGATAACGATACGCGGGTCTACCGTCATATTTCCGACCGCCGCCGATGGTAGGCAAGTCCCAGTAAGCCGGCCAGCAGTAGCCAGAGATATAGCGGTGCTCCGTTCGATGATCCGGCCGCACATCCTCCGCCACTAGAAGAGTTGACCGGATCAACCGGTACGCCCATATCAATCGCGTTTGTGGTATCGGCTGTTGAACCCGTGTCATGGGTAGCCGTATCAGGGGGTGGGGAGTTTCCCATTCCCTCGATACAAGCGCCGTGAAAGGGGTCGGATGAATCATTGAGACTGACACAGCCGGCGCTGGGATCACAGCCGGCACTGTCGCTTACTCGACAGTCGGGAACACAGGTTCCGGTTGGACCTGTAATTGTTGCGCAGATCAAATGCGGTTTGCAGTTGCCGGCGCCGCCACCGCAGACACCACCGATTCCCGCCCCACCGGTGTCTTCGATACAGCCGCCCACAATTTTCTGGTCGACGGGCTCGAAGAACCAGAGACAGACCTTGCCAGCTTGGCAGCCGCTATCACTGATAGGGTCGCAGAGTTGTCGGCACTCGCCAAAGACGGACTGTGTATCGTGGATACAATTCAACCCAGGAGCACAATCCGCGTCCTGTTGGCAGACCTCTCCTTCTGCGGAGAAGGTCAGTTTCTCGCAGTAGCCTCCGAAGATACAAGCGGCACCGGGAGGACACTCAGACGTAGTCGTGCATTCCTCACTGCAATAGCGTTCGAATCCGGTGGCGCAATACCCGGTGGAGCAGTCAAGATGCGAGTCGCAGGCCTGCCCGTAGAAGAAAGGACCGGGAGGAATACAGTGACCCACGGCACAGATATTGATGCCGGAACAATCGTCGTCGGTTTCACATAGGCTGGAACATTGGCCGGAAAAACAGTCTGTACTGGCGCATTCCAGGGGAGCTGTGCACTCTTCTCCGAATTGTTTACTACCCTTCTTAAAGCAGATCCCTTCGTTACCACCGCCCCCGTAGCAGGCGTAATTCGATGGGCAACTGTTCGGGTTGTTCGGATCGCATTGTTGGGAACAGTAGGCGTCGTCCGAAGTGGGAATACAGATTCCGGAGCTGCACATGGCCGGACCCCAGCAATAGTCCCCCATAGCAATATTTCCGCCTTCCGGACTGCAATAGTCATGGGTGGGTAGGCAATGGTTTCCAGCGTCTGCCACACCTTGGCAGCTGAACCCTTTGGCACAGTCAGCCGCTGTATTGCAGGACTGTCCGCAATAGGCGGCGTTTTCCCACGGGAAACTCAGGCATGTATTGTCCTGACAGTTGCTGTGCCCCATACAGGAATCGCATGCGGTCCCGGTGGTAAAGGACCCACTCGGATACAGATAGCAGAGGCCTTTCTGGTCGTCGTTATCCAGGGACCGGAGCTCGGATGAACCGCCGGAAAAGAACATGGTGGCCGCACGCACATGGGGATGGTCCAGGCCGAGGGCATGGCCAATTTCGTGGGTCGCGACCCCCTGAATATCGGTTTTGTAGCCATATAGGGAGGCCGATGCGGAGGTCGTCCAGGAGATGTCCACACCGTTGAAGACGATGACCGAGTATTTGATCTCACCGTTCCATTTCTTGTCCGAGACGGTGTATGCGGCCGCATCGCCCACAGACGGATCCCATTCACCGTTGGCAGATTCGATGTAGATGGCTCCATTCTGGGGATTGGTACTTGGGCTCATATAGGAAAAGCCCTGGCCAGAGCAGGATACGTTGGCCCATGTAGCAAAGGCTGCGTCGATGGCGTTGCGCATATCATCATAGGCGATTCCCGGTACCGGCGTGGGGTTGAGGTACCAGGGGATTGTTGTCTTCGACCAGGTTGTTTCGGTGCCTCCCTGGGTCTTCAGCGAGACGTAGGCCGAGGCCGAAAGAGTGGTCCCCAGAAATAGGAGACAGAACCCTAGAAGAAACATAGACCTCTTCATTGCCCCGCCTCTTCCAACACGCTGCGCACACGTTGCCTGAACTGCTCCAGGGTTGGTGCAGGCGCCTTGCGAGTCGGATGGGCTCGACCAGGCCTGGAAACCCGGACCGATGAATCGGAGACATATCGCGCTCCCTGACCCATTCCGACCAGGTAGGCTCGCCCATCGATGAATCGGGCTATGATCACAATCCGGTCACCGCGCCGCAGATCGGCGGTTCCGACGACGGTTTGTTCCGCGTCCGCCAGGACCCCTCCGATCTGACGTAGCAGCATTGGTTCACCGGCCTTTAGCTTACGAGCGGATCCCCGGGCCAGCCAGATTGCTTCGGTCTGGAGCGTATAATCGGTGTAGATAAAGTGATGCGGGCCGGATCGACTTGCCTTCAAATCGGTCACGGTAGCTACCGCGACGATGTCGGCTCGGGTGACCAGACCCGGCAATGTGAACGAGGGGATCACCGTTGCGAGGGCTGGTTCGATGTGGGGGCCCAAAGCGACCATTACGAAGATGCCCAACATGATTAGCTGCTGTCGAATTCGAGCCATGGGTACCCCGTTCGCAATCGCATTGGATGGAAACGCAACACGAAGGTACAGATCGCCGGGGGCCGGTGCAAGTTAAAGATCAGGAATGACCGAAGTGCATCGAGGTGCTATAAGGCCTCCATTGAAACGCCTGGGAAGGATCCGAATGCGGCTTGCCCTGAAAGATATGTTCACCGCAGGAAATCTGCTGTCGGGGATGGCGTCCGTCGTTTTATCGATGGAGTACGGGGTGCTCTATGGTGCCTTGGCACTTTTTGGCTCCCTCTTCTTCGACGTTACAGACGGTATCGTGGCTCGTTTGACCCATCGAGAGAACCAATTCGGAGCCGAGTTCGACAATGTATCGGACCATATGTCGTACGCAGTGGCTCCGGCTTTCCTGCTATACGCGGCCTACTTCCCCGTGTTCCGTTATGACTATGAATTGACTAAGTTTGCGGCTACAGCATGCTCCTTTTCGATCGCTGCGGTGCCCCTGTTTTGCGGCAGCGTACGATTCGCACGATTCAATACCTATAAATACGATGTGTCCGGTTGCTGGCTTGGATTCCCCCGACCTGCGAGTGCGTTTGCCTTCGCCGCCATCGCCAATTCCCATTTCTTTCACGGGCCCCCGGCTTTGAAGCTGATTGGTATCGGTATGGTCCTGATATTTGGCCTGTTGAATATGTCGACATTTCCGTATCTGAATCACCACCACGAAAGTGGTCGAGTGCCCCCCAAGGTGTGGTTCTATTTTGGTTCCTACGTCGTATGCACAGGTCTGGTAGTGTTTTTGAGTCTTGGCCTGAAAACACTCTCTCCGTTCTACATTGGCGATTGGATGTTCCTTTGCATGGGCTCGTATGCATTCCTGGGCTGGATCGTATTGCCGGCTGGTGTCCGAGAGCGAGCCCGGATTGCTGTTCAGGAGGCGGAGGCAGAGGTTCCAGCATGACAAATGGGGACGAACTGAGCGCCCTCCGGGGCCAGAACATGCAGTGCAAGGGATGGGGGCAGGAAGCTGCACTTCGTTGTTTGTTGAACAATCTGGATCCGGATGTAGCCGAACGCCCGGCGGACCTGGTCGTGTACGGTGGGCGTGGAAAAGCAGCCCGCGACTGGAAGGCTCTCCGAACAATCATCCAATCCCTACGAGATCTCGGGGACGACGAAACCCTGTTGGTGCAGTCGGGAAAACCAGTGGGCGTAATGAAGACCCACGAGAATGCCCCCCGCGTGCTCATCTCCAACTCAATGTTGGTTCCGGCCTGGGCCACGGACGAGGTGTTCAACAGCCTCGAGGCGCAGGGCCTCATCATGTATGGCCAGATGACGGCTGGTTCCTGGATCTATATCGGTACGCAGGGGATCCTACAGGGAACCTACGAAACCTTCGGTGCAGCCGCTGAAAAGCACTATGGACCGGGCTCTGATCTGAGTGGCAAGGTGGTACTCACCGCAGGACTGGGTGGAATGGGCGGAGCCCAGCCCCTGGCTGTGACCATGCAGGGGGGTGTCTGCCTGGCCGTGGAAGTGGATCCGGCCCGTGCCCAACGGCGCCTTGATACACGGTACGTCGATCGGTTGACCTCGGATATGGATGAAGCACTGGCCTGGGTAGAGGACGCGCGAAACAGTTGTACTGCTCTTA